>Ga0307507_10004052_pt1 | contig 26809 bp, 23 predicted proteins | sample 7_EM_MG_FD_207223 | JGI IMG/M metagenome (GOLD analysis project Ga0307507, IMG submission 207223) | Populus trichocarpa ectomycorrhiza microbial communities from riparian zone in the Pacific Northwest, United States - 7_EM | ecosystem: Host-associated > Plants > Roots > Unclassified | place...
AATAGGTGCTTGAGTAGTGTCTTGGCTACCTCACCGCCCAAGTTTCCGCATGATTTGGAAAAGATTCGGACAGTAAAGTTACTGCCAAGAGTTACTGTCCGGATCCTGTCCGCCTTCCCGCCCATCGATATTGTCTCTTCCCTTGCCGGCTGCTTTAACTGCCCATCTACCATATTGATAACGCCTTCCCTATCCCGTGACCTTAGCACCATTGAAGATTCAATATTCATCAATCAACTCAACTCAATCGGAGGCTCCAAATTGATTGAATTGCCAAGCTAGCGAACTCTCAGTTGGTTGAATTGATTGAGTCTTGGCACCCAACTCAACTCAATATTGAAGTCTCGTTGATTGATTTGCAACCCTGGCAAGCATACTGTACGTTTGCGACCTGGCCCTCAACAAAAGTGCCGGCATCTGCTGCAGCTTTGTTGGGATCGAAGAGGACGTGGCAGTTGACGAGTGCTTAGTGGGAGTTCTCAGAGGGCCGGATTATCAATGACAGCTAGGACGGTGTCGACAATGCCAACTGGACTAGTGTAATGAACATTGGTGAGGTTTCGAGCCCAGTTGAGGGCGTCAACCATTGCTAAAACCGTATATTTCTGGATATTGACAAACTCGTTTCCGACTGTGATCAAGATAATGCTATCCCATTTACCATTTGCATATTTATTGACAGCATCGGCAATTGTTTGTACACCATTTTGAATTAAAAACCGCTGGTGATCTGTGACGCACCCTTGCAACATGAAGATTGCCCGTTCGAGTAGCCGGTCGTTGTATATCCGTCATATGCGACACTAAGTGGGATGGCCGTGCTTGGTGCAACTGCTGCAGCAAAAATTGAAGAAGACGCCGCGACGGAAGAGGATGCTGGAGCGACGGAAAGTGGCGTAGTTGAAGATGGCGCGGGGGCAGATGATGAAGGGGCTGAGGCCAAGGTAGAAGTGAGACGATGAGGCAATAGGAGTTGAGTGAGCAGTTGTGCTGGATGTCACGGCTGCAGCCTCTACGGCCTCAGAAAATTGAGCTGATGCCATCTTATAAGAGGAGGAAGATGAGCTGAAGTTAGAGGTGCTGGAAAGAGCAGCCTCAGAAGTAGACGTGGCCTCAGGCATCCCATCAATGGTGGAAGTTGTGTAGGGAACACCATCGGTGTCTACATATACAATGACCGCGGCAGCAGTTATCGTCGTATAGCTAATTTCAGTGACAACATCACGCTTGGCGTGGGCATGGCGGTGACGAATTCCTTGAAATTTAGTTCGATCCAGTCGGAGTCACATTAATTGAGCTCGGGATGTCATACGTGAGGCTGCGCGGCGACTAGTGGAAGCAAAGCAAATGCACCAAAGGTGAGGAAGCCGGTCTTCGTGTTGAGTGAATCATCCTGGTAAATAGATCCTTCGATTTATGTACGAGTGACGAAAATTCTGACAGAAAGACTACAAAAGCAGGCCGGCGGCGTTAGTGAATAGACCAAAAAAGAGAAAGGTTGTGATCACTGCTGTTAATGCAGGAGAGTGGGTTTGATGATTGGACTGCTAGCCAATCGAAGAGGGACCTGGAAGGGATCGAAGAGAGATCTAAAAGGTATCAAAGAGGGAGTGTGTTGGTTAGGCCATATACGGCCTTCTTCTGGGGAGAGCAGAGAATGAAAGCTTGATGTACATGGCCAAGCTCCAGGGCCATCTGATTGAAGCTAAGAGTCTTCCAATAACAACGAGACTCGTTGCTCGAGGCGACAGCGGTGGAATGTTGTAGCAGTCTAGATAGCGTAGTGACAAACCGGAGCAAGGCCAGATGAGGCAAAAGGAATATGGGATGCAGGGACAGTGAAGGGATAGTGAAGAGAGTAGTACAATCAAGGGAGTGACTGGAGTTGTATGAAGTTGCTGTGAAAATAGTGGTAGGCTTTTCCAGAAGCGCAGGGCGGAAAGAGTGTGGACAATTGACTGCGGTGGAGATAAGTTGCGTTGGAGGAGCGACACCAAAGAAATTTTGTGAAGTTTTCAAACAAAGACTCGACTCTTTTGATCTGGTGCAGGTGCTTAATGGAACTCGAAAGCCGCCAGAAATAAGTTTTGACTTTCGTTTCGCGACACGGCTCCTGAGAGAATCCCGAGAATTCTGGCAGCTGTGCCTTACTTCTCACGGAGATAATAATAGCTTGAAGGGGGCATAGAAATATGATTTTGTCCAACGCGGCGTAACAATACTTCGCCACACCACCATGGACTTGATTGCAACCCAGCTACGTCGACCCGAAATTGCGGTCTGCTCCACGAAATCGTCTCAACATGCTTGCTGTTGAGGTATACCAGTGTAAAGAAGCCGTGAACCGCTAATTATCATGGGGAGTACTATCAAAATACAAGAGGAAAGAGTTAGCTGACTAGGTAATGGTGAGGCAAGCGATTTGCACCTGAAAACAGGAAAAAAAAAAGGCTTTTGTAGATCAGGGACAGCGGGACACTCTTGCTGTTGTGATGTGTGGAACCAATCTTGGTCAAAGAATCATCTGAAACCCGAAGGATCGTCCCGATATATAGTGTGGGGAAGAAAGAACATTTGTCAGTCGCCTTAGCTCTCTAAGTTGCCCGGGCGTCCAGGAAATCGTTTTGGATGATGGCTACGGGCCTTTCCCTGCTCTGCTGGGTGGCCTCAACACTGTGTCAGAACTCAAGAATGGCCTGCTTTATACATTCTGAACGAACAGTTAGAGATCTAGTAGTAGCATTTAGGGGAAGAGAGCATTCTCAAGAAAAATGGAAAAATGGAAACGATAACCGGAAGCTTCTGAAGTTAGTCTCGTCGTTGGGATCCTCACGAAACGTGGGTATGATAGATAAGGACCGCCGTGACAGTAAAATTTGGTGGGTTTACTAGTACCCAAGCAGCGCGTGCAATCTCCATCTCTACATTTACTCCGTGGTCCTTGTGTATGATGACAATTTATTGTTCGTGGTGACTGACTATAAGAGGGTTTGTGAGGTAAGGGGGATTTTCTGCAACAAGGTTCAAAGCTTGGAGGCAGCGCGGGGTCGGGCCCGCAGTCTCACGTGCAAAATTAGTCCACTAGATCGAGAGCGGGGATCATTCCCAGTTTCCAAGCCACTTGCTGCTTCTCTTGCAAAGTTTCGACTTTGAAAGACCAAAAGCGCAGAATCACGTAATCCGAGTGAGTATGACTTTGAAGCTGTTCAAGAAGGTCGACGATGTTCTATGGCTTACCTCTTCAAAGAAGCGCACACGCATCTAAAAAAGAACACCGAGATGGAAAATTGCTGTGTGAAAAGGGATCGGGAGTTGGAGTGCGGGGATGAAATGATGTGGGAGGTGGGGTAATTATTTAAGTATAAGAGTGTGTTAGTATATATAATATTTATTTTCCAAACCTTGGTTATGGGGTGCGATGACGTGAACAAACCCATTTCTTGCCTTTTACCAGAAGTGGCCGCGCGATGCGCACTATACCCCATTTATAAATCTTTGGAAAACTTATGGTCGAAACCATACAACTCTTGTTTTTGATCTTTTTGATTTTTTATTACCCATAATTTACAACACCTTTTGATCGCTAGAAATTCAACAAGGGTTTTTTGTTTTCAATTCAAATTTTTTTGTTAAGTACACTGTAGTTTTACATTTCCTCTGTTGACTTTCTCCTGAATCACATCAGTGAACCAGCTAGACTGGCCAAGGTCCTATGAATTTTACTTACGTATTCGGTTGGGGTTTGAGGCTCGATGCCTTACTACGGCTTCCATCACAATCGCCACGGCCGTTACAGAGGCTTGAAGGATCTCGACGTACCGAATCAAGCCTAAATTTCCTGCACGTGCGACGGGTCAGACGTATACGGACATCGCAGCTACTTCTACGGACCTTGCGTTGACAAGGGGTGGCACGTGTACAACCAGTTGAGGAAAAAGCTCAGAGATGTGCTAGGCCACGGAAATATCCATTTATTTCTTAGCAGCTTTTCTCTACAATAGATGGGTCTAAAATTAATTGTTTAAAATGAAAAATCGCATATACATCTAAAAACGTCCTCTGCTATAAAGCGTATGTGGAACCTAAGCAGTGTCGTCACCCGCCGCCCTTAAGGCATTCATCTTTGGGAGAGACTGAGTTGGCAATGGAGAGCGTAGAGCAGCCCTTAATTCATCCACTCTCGCATTCTATTAGTTCAACAGACACCTATCATTGGCGCTATTCGCGCTTACAGTTCGTATTAGCGCTGGAAGCAGCCCCGCATTTCACATAAATACAGAGGGAGATAGGAACGAGATAACTATGATGTATAATGCGCCTACCAATGCATGACTTGTTCATAGTCTAAAACATTCCCTGAAGCGCCGTGCCTAAAGCTGGAGGTAAAACGTAATATCACACAACACATCCCAGAAGATACCTAGGGGCCAATCCTCGCCACCCGATCATGAAGTCCCTATGGTATTATCGAAACAATGCATGAGCCCGGTTCACCCTCCTCTCTCTCCAAACTCCTTCGCCCAGTCCTCGAATTCCTTCAAACCTTGCTTGCTCACACTTGGCCGAATCGTGGTCAAACTGGCCTTAAAATCCTCAAACTGTATCGGCCGGATCTCATCCATTGTCATGTGTAAGAGCTTTTCGCCCAAACTACGTAGTGGTCCCATTGCCGCATCCTTTGCTAAAGCAGTAATATCGGAGCCAGAGAAGCCTGTTGTTGTCAGCTACCGCAACGCCACGAAAGGGAGCCCGGGGAGTACCTACCGTCAGTCATCTCAACCAGCTTATCCAGATCCTCGTCGGTGAGGCTGTGTTTTTGGTGGCTCAAAAGCGTTTTCAGCTGGAGCTTCCTAACATGGCCTTCTGGCAATGGGATGTACTGCCTTCTCACGAATCTTCTCCTTGCAGCCTCATCAATCGCCCATGGCAGGTTCGTTGCAGCAAGGACAAGCACACGACTGGCGTCGCCCCTTTCACGATCTCTTTCACTCTGCTCTCTCCCGGCAGCTGCTTTCGCAAGGTCTGACCACTGGATGAGGAATTCCGTCTTAATACGCCGGCTTGCTTCGTGCTCGCCTGATCCCGAGCGCGATGAGAGGAGTGAATCAATCTCGTCGACGAATATGATGGATGGCGCAAGAGCCTTTGCCAACCCGAAAAGAGCGCGCACCAGCTTCTCGGACTCGCCGAGGAATTTGCTGGTTAGGCTACTCGCAGAGATAGCAAAGAAAGTTGATTTGGACTCGGTAGCCACAGCTCTAGCCAGCATTGTCTTTCCTGTGCCAGGGGGGCCGAAAAGTAACATTCCTCTTGCCGGTTCACGCAAGCCCATAAAGAGGTCTGGACGAAGAAAAGGATAAACGACCGTCTCTTTCAGTGCAGACTTCGCTACTTCTAGCCCAGCTACATCATCCCAATGAACCTCATCACCATGTATCACAATCTCATTAAAGATTTGCTTTGCAGCAGCTTCATCGACCCCCTTCGGTAAATTTTTCATGATACTATCGACACGTTCTTTCCAGAGCCTAGCCTCAGAGGTACTCTCCGAACATGATGTATCAGAATCCTGAGAAGTCGGTGTTGGGGGAAGATCCGCACGAATTGTGGCTCCGCTGCTCATATCTTCATCACCACTTCCAGCAGAATTTTCGAGTCTATCTTTTTGAGTAGAAATACCTTTGGCAACGGCTTTGCGACGTGGAGCCGATCGCGAAGGACCTGCGTCAAGGGCCTCCTGCATTAGGGTGGGTGAGCTGTTGGGACTAGTAGTGGACCGTGATCTTGATGCGGTAGCAGTTGTAGGCTTTTTGGGCTTAATAGTGGGAGTTGGGTATTCGTTCCTGCAGGTTAGCGTGTTCGAATCAATGGCGGGTAAATCTTTGTGAAGCTTTGACCGGCTAGGAGGGGGCTTCGCGTGATGTTTGTGGGGAGGAGTTAGAGGCCTATCTCGCCGTCCTCGCTGTGTACTTGGCTCGGGGTCTAAGGCAGTGGGACCGGTCGGTGCTGGAGCGGCGTAGAAGCTTTTTGGCCTCCCGGGATCGCATGAAGGCTCTGTTTGATCAGTATATCTAAAATAGAATGGACTCTGAGAACTATCGGTATTGAGGCTGGCCTTTCTAGGCATTGGGTGATTAGTATCATCCAAGGATGGCGGTAGTTCGAACGAGGTTCGGCTTGTGGAGTTTACGGCTGCACAAGTTGATTCCCTGCTTGGCTCACTTGGAGAATACATCGGCTGTCCTAAGGATAGCCTTGCCGTTGACCCCCAGGCTTGGGTCGCAGCTTTAGCCGCAGCTGGAGGGCGACTTCTGAGAGAGCTAGGCATTTTTGCTGATGAGGCTCGCGGGCCATCCTTCCCCCCAGGCCTTAGGGTCTTTAGCATGCCACCCCTTTTTTCCGGGCTTGGTGTTCTTGAAACTTTCCTCGGTGGAATTGCTAGACCTAGAGATGACGGGGAAATCGATGACCTGTTGCTAGCTTGTGGTAAGCTCTTGGTCCGGTGAGCTTCAGTGCCAGAGCTTTTCCTGGGCTCTAGGGATGGCCGTTGAGGCAATGGTGGCCTAGACAGGTCAGGATAATCCACAGGCGGCACAGTCCCTCCACCAAGCCAACCGGTCCTTTCATAGTCCACAATACCGCCCGGTAGGTCTTTAAAAGGGCTAAAAACATTGGGAGTCGCTTGAGCACCGGGGCTTGAAGTGTCCTGGCTTTTCTGAGCCTCCTCGCGGCTGCGCTTTAACGCCTCAAGTAAATCCACTCTTTCCTTGCATTGTAGTTCTAGTTCATGTAAAGAATCCCGTAGCGCTTTCTCAGTCTCGGATTTTGGGCGGTAGTTGGCTGGGACTCGGTAGGCATTGTGATAATAGATCTGGTCAAGCGCATTCCGCCAGGACCGTAGAGCTTCAGTTTCGTTGTTCTACAATTGGAAGAAACAGTCAGTTTCTACGAAAGTGTTCTGGTGGGTGTTTTAGAGGCAATGAAAGAACAGACCTGACTCTCAAAATAAACGGCCGTAGAACATGTGAGGAAGCATTCATCGTACGTCTTCTGCATAGCCGAGGAAGGATTGGTACGCATCATGAGGCCCAGGACGCGTAGCCTTATCCGTTTACCAGGCTGGAGGTGTTGGAAAAGCTTTGGAGCGTCTTTGATATTGGGAGCGTCGAGGTCGTTGTAGCTGGGGCAAGGCTCGTGTGGTCAGCGCTTGTGTGACGTAGCGCTGTTCCCATGAGCTCTGGGATAGGAATTGTGCGATTTTGCAATTTACAGTGCATAACCCGGGGCTTATGAAGACGGGCTTATGGCTTGAAGGAGCAACTTGGAGTCACTCACGGTAAAAGGCTTTAGGTGAAGCATGACCTGCTAGAAAAGGCTGATACACTGGCGGCTGCTGTAGGGCTGGTCTTGCGGTCGGCGCTTATCGATTACCCACCTCGCAATATAAACTTTACGGAAGGAGGATAACACCACATAGCAACTAACGCGATCAAAATCACGTACGTCTTTGAGAAGGTTGATCATGGATATGATACAAGCTAGCCCTGAAAAATTCCCAAATGAGCAAGAATTCGGACGCCTTGCAATGGTCCCACATGCCACCAAGACCTCTATGAATATACATTAAATGCATGAAGAGGTATTATTTGCCGCTCGAGAAATATTGAAAACGCCAATGTTTTCTGTTTGGACGCCAGGTCCCCTAGGCACAGAGCCTTCATGAGAGACCACATAATAGTCCTGCCGAGGACAACGAGAAGAGTTCCAAATACCGGAGATGTGGCCACACCCTCCAAAAGGTTGAAAAGACGACCATGAACACCAATTAGGGAACAGAAAAGCTCTCGTCCGAGGAGTTTCACCTGGATTCGTTGCGTGCAATGAAAAAGGCTTTAGCCATCTCGTAAGCAGACCTGGTTATTGCCTTGATGTTAGCACCTATCGATGGAAGTGGGGTCGAATAATATTCAGCTGACCAGCAAATCGCCGTACTCGGCATCGTTGTGATTATCCTCGGTTTGAGGCCACGGAAGAAACCCCTATATCCATCTCGCCTTTTGATAATTGCGGCAGCCTGCCACAGCCCTGATACGTTCCTGAGTTCAGGATCAGTTGCAGTGCCTCGCGTTTGCAGTAGTGTCTTTATAACGTCTAGGGGGGTGGTGAGACCAGCAGCGAAACCTCCCGCTAAGCCGCCTGCGGCACAATGCGTATATGGATCATAGCGTCCTGTCGGGTTCATAGTCTTCGAGATTGATTCATATGCCATGAACTGAAGAGCTGTGAAAGGAACCGTCATGCATAATGTTGTTGGATAAGAGACGTAGAACGCCGTGAACCCCTCAGTTCGGAATACGGTTTTCGTACAATGGCCGATCGATTTATAGACCGAACCGTGCAGTTGCATTCGTTGTTTGATAACTACATGGATTAGCTAGAAGTTCTAATTAAAGGATGCCATATTTACCATCGAATGGATTCATCAAAGCATCGCTAGCGATTGTCGCAGATGCACCGCTGACAGCTATACAAAGTCAGTTGTTACCCCTTAGAAACATTGCAACCGCAAGAATATTCATACCAGCAGCGAGCGGATGGTGTTCATGCTTCCCCCCTTCATTCCCGCCCATGGCGTGTTTTACTGCTTCGTAGGATGCAAAATACACTGCGTGCGCCGGACCTGTCTCATCTGTTACCAACAGCCCAAAGGCTAAGGACGAATCTACCGACCCGCTCCTAAAACCACACTAGACAAGCCCCTCCAAAGCGTTCTGAAGCCCTCCACTCTTGATATTGTGACCATAGCATTGGATATGCCCGTGTATACTGCGGTAGGGGAAGGATTGACGACTTGCATCCTAGTCTGGCAGGCGTTTGTCGTTAGAGAGATCAGACAGTGGAGCTGGGGCTTTAAATACGGACCTTTAGCAGATCAATTGGATACATCACCGAGTGTTCCTATCGTCGTTTTAGCAGGATCTTAGTTTTGAATGTCGGTCTCCGTAACATACAGCGATACCGGCGAATGCGCCGGCCAGCATGTTAGCCGTGAGCGAAAAGTTGGGCGGTAAGGACTCATAGCTAAACGTAAATGTAAGTATTGAGCAGCTCTAAGGAGTGTGCATGAAGCTTACTCGTGTTCAACTTCTTCCACAGGTATCCGCTCATGGGTGGCCATAAAAACCACCACACCCCAAGGTATTCTTGCAGTAAACTTCGATTGACAGTGCGCTGATGGGTCGGAGGACTCGGAGGATGAGTCGCAAGAATTTTTTTGTGGTGGAGTACTGTGGCGTATGGAAGAAAAGTAATACAGAAATTGTTTTGTAAGTGGACGGATTCTGGGGCTTTTGCGGCTCCTCGGTGCTTGGCTTTGTCGTCACGGACTCGGGTCTAAGGCCACACCTCGCAATTTCTGTCGGTTCAGGAGAGCAAAAATCATAGCAACAATAACAGCAGCAAGCGGTTGAGTCGATGGCAACTTTATAAAACTACTACGTGACTTACTAGGAAACTGATGTACAACTTTAGAAAATCTGTGAGAACAGCAGAGCAACTTTTGATGCCGCGGAGATACCACGCGAACATTAAGCAGAAATGAGCAAAGACATTGATGCCATCAATGTTGGAAGGACTCACTCTTATTGAGAATTGAGCTTTGTCTCAGCCACCTTTGCATCTTAGTCGACACTTTCTAAGCATAATTGAAAAGTATCTTCTGCTAATCTCACCATATGCGCTCTCATCTAATGATTTGGACCAGCATGCTACTGCTGTCTTCACACGTTCTTCGGGGGTAAGGTTACAATGGACAAAATACTGACAAACCAAGCCTCGAGGATATGATTCTGGAGAGCTTTTGATTGATCCTGTCTTTGATAACGTGAGCCGATAGTTCTTCTATAACCTTCACCTAATGATGAAAAGAAAGTTACGCTCAAGTGTTTTTTTTTGTAAGTACTGTATAAGAAAGTAACACAAGTCCCGCCTCTAAGATTTATGCGTGTTACCCAGTTGTGAGAGGGATAACAGTCTATACAATGACGCTGAAGTTGCACAGGAGTACAGAATATTCACCGAAAACCGGTAGCTGGCATTTTGGGAACACGAGTGGCTAAGTGGTCAACATTCGCACCTCCCATACCACCTAGGGAAACCGACAACGTCTCTGATACTAGAAACACCGGACAAGTAACCCACTAGACGATCGAAACCAAGACCAAAGCCGCCATGTGGCACACTTCCGTACCGGCGAAGGTCTATATACCATTGCAAAGAGCCACTTGTCGTTAAAGTGCGGGGATCATCTGATATAGCTGGGATAGCATCGGGTGTACTTTGTGTCTCAGTAAACTGGCTCGACCGTTTCAACCCGCGGTCGTCCATAGATTCTAGAAGCTGCGAGAGCCGATGTTCACGCATTGAACCGCCAGCTAGTTCACAGACCTCAGGTACAAGGAGATCAAAGCATGCAACAGTGGGTTTTGCACCTGTACTGCCAGTCCTGTCAGTTGACGGTGCCATGTAGAACGGTTTCAGCGCACGCGGATAATCCGTAATGAATATAGGGCCGCCTTGTCCAGCGGTTTCAGCAAGAAACTTTTCGTGCTCGGCCTGTAGCCCTGAATGGAATGATGGTGCAAATTCAAATTTGGTTTTATCTTGCACTACAGCCTCCTCAAGTCTGTTGATGGCGTCGACGTAAGTGATGCGTGGCCAAGGTCCGTGAATGAAACCTTCCCACCTCATCAGTAGGACTTCTTGGGTAACTGAAGAATTTTCAGGATGTTGGCTCCGGTAAGATGATGCCCGAGCATGAAGTAACTCCTGTCCCACATGGGAAGCTTTTAAGCCTAGGGCTACTGCACAGAGCATATTCTCCACTAGGTCCATTATTTCATCGAGTCTATCGGCAAAGGCGATCTCTGCTTCAAGCATATAGAACTCACTAAGATGACGAGGTGTATCACTCTTTTCAGCACGAAAGGTCGGTGAAAGAGTCCATACTTTGCCAACAGATTGAGCAAGCGCTTCTAAATGGAGTTGACTTGAGACTGTGAGATATTTTGGTGAATGAAAGAAAAGTTCCTCGTGAGCGGACGAGCCATCTTGCTGCTTAGGCTTTAGTGATGCATTGTCTGTAGATACAGCGAAGACTTCTCCGGCGCCCTCGCAGTCGGAGGAGGTGATTATGGGTGGGTGTGTTTGGACAAAGCCTTGATTGGAGAAGAATTCGGTCAGTTGAGAGATGAGCTGAGATCTTAGCCGCAGGAGTAAAGAGTTGAAGGGGAGCCGTGGCCTTAGGTGAGGAAGACTCCTCAAGAATTCGGGTGTATGATACTTCTTCTGCAAAGGATATGTCTGAGTTGGGCAGTTAGGCGCAAGACTAACAACGTGCCATTGGAGGGCTAGAGGTGTGAATCACATACGAAGACATCATGCTGTCCCAATATCTGAACTTCCTCCGCATGAAGTTCGTGTGTCTGCTCCTTACCAGCCGGTGATGGGTTCCACTGGCCCGTAATCGCAACAGCAACCCCTGTGGATAGCCTTTGAGATAGAATTGCAATGTCAGCCGTAGACTCTCGCAGAATGGTATACATGGTCCTCGACTTACTGACCGTTCAGCCTGTTCAGGTTTTAGGACTACCTGTAGTGACTCCAAGGACGAGCCGTCCCCAACGGCTGCAAAGGCCACTCGTTTCTGCTTCCGAACGGTGCGCACAAAGCCGTTGACCCTTATAGTGCCACCGGAGGACTGTTCCACCCCTAAAGATGCGGAAGCCGGAGACATAGCGAGGAGTGAGGCGATGTTTCGCTCAGGATAGGTTGAAGAACGTCGCGCAAATGGTACTTTGTGGAGCCGTCTCGCTGATGGCAAAGCGGGCGATAGGAGGATGCGCAACGGCGATAGGGAGAAGCGAGCTGGAAATAACAACCGCTTGCTCATGACGGGGCTCTTTGGGGAGTCCTCGTCGAGGTTCCTGCAGAGGAATGCGGCAGATGCGGCCCCAGATTGCCGACGGAAGAGAGTTTCGCGTCTGTTCTGGCGCGTCTTAAGGGTCTCACGTACCACCAAGCACCAATGGCTGCATGATTGATAGAGGAACTGCAAGCATCAAGCAGCAGCGGCGATTTGTCGACCAAGTATTTGGAAGCCTCTGTCTCTCTCTTCTAAATGGACTGGGCAGAGACGGCTAGGGAAACGGCTAGAGAAACGGACTGGCTTTCTGGTGTTGATGTTTGTGCTTCTACATGTAGATCTGAAACTCGGGCAGCCTCCGCGTACACCATGATGCGTCACCAGGTGTGACCTTGATGCAACCCATCTCATGCTCTGTTGAGAGGGGAGTGCTAGTCTATGTCGTCGACGCTAATTTTTCAAACATCCAAAAAGATCGGCGCTTCACGCTTCATATCATGCCAGAGTGGCATCAGCTGGCCTGCTGGATCAAGACCACCTAAAACCCTCTACCATCACAGTTTAGCTGCATCTGTCCCACGGTACTTCCGCGCGTGCTGTTCCCGGAAAGTTTCACACGACTGCAGACCGCGCCTATCACACGGCAAGAAGGACATTCGAGGCTGCGAGCCACTGCGAGGTATTGGTTAAGCGTTGTCCTAGCAATCGATTTCCCTGCATGGTGGATGTCTCCGATTCCCAGTTCATCTATGGCGCCATCTGTGCTAGATCTCACTAAAACACCATTTGAGATCTTGCTCCAAGATGGCAGGGGTGTGAAGATCGTCCTAATGCTTGAACGCCGAATCAGCCCGCTTCCCACGGCCGCGGTGTTCTCAACATATCGACAACGTAGAATCCGCCGTGGGCGGCAATGCCACAGCCCATCATCTGCGTATCCCTAGTGCCAATTTCCCGGAGATTCAGGCTTGAATTCATTCATTACATATCAGTTTCAAGCGTTGAAAAGCAAAGTACCCCAAACGGCTAACTCCGCGTATCTCAAGTCCTGTGAGTATCCACCCTTCACATTGTGGCGCAAGCTACCCGTGTCTTAGACTTTGTTTGCAATTCTTGATATCGCAATCAGGATTCTAGCAGCTGCGTGCACCCAACTGCCGCATTTGTGTTGGCTTATAGCGACCAAGTATTGTGTGCTGGTGAAAGGACTAATTTTTATTATTCGCTGTTTTGGTTCCCATCATGCTTCTACGCATGAAATATATATTAACAGCCGCTCATTCCCCAGTTAGTCCAAATAGCACTTTTTGCTTTCTGGACCTTCCTGTCATTTCTGGCTGCTGTATTGGAGCATTCTGCTTTGAATCAATCAATTTATTTTTAACTCATTTATATTGATTTCAATTCCCCCCTCCAAAATTTAACATGCCGCAATCGGGACCCAAACCATCAGAAATAGCTGCCGAAGCTAAGAGGGCATACATCCCTTACATTGAGCGGAATATGGACAAATGCCCTGTAAACTCTTATCTTTATCCGGACTCCTCGATGATTTGTGTTGCCTCTGAGAAGAGGTCCAAACAAAGGTTGCGAGTGGCTGTCATTGATGGGGATCCCGTGGACGTTGCCCTAGATTGGTACCAATACTCCCTAAAGGACCCGTCCAAGTCCCAGTCAGCAAGGCCAATACCTGTCGTCAACATGGCGAACGAAAAACGTGCTGGTGGCGATTGGGAGTCTGGCCTGATGGCACCAGAAGAGTGCTTTGCTCGAAGGAGCAATCTTGTGCATGCATTAGTAACACCATGGAACCTGAACCAGTGCACAACAGCTCCAGACACTCACTACCCAATTCCCCAAAAAGGTGGGATTTACTCTCCGCATGTCGGTATGTGCTTCAACCACTAGTGCATGGCTTTTTAGATACGGTATTTACCTTTCAATAGTCGTGTTTCGCGATGGACCTGACCATTACACGCTCTGGAGGGAGTTTAGATCTCTACCTGTGATCTCTGTTGCTCCGGTACGACGACCGAAGCTTGATGAAACGGGAACGTGTTATTCCTTCGAACAAGAAAAAGAACTCATGATGGAGAAGATGCGCACCGTGCTCCGAATAGCCGCTTACTGCGGCAACAGAGATATTTGCCTTGGGGCATTCGGGGTCGGCCCGATATTTCGAAACCCAGTCGGCGATATTGCCAAGATGTGGAGGACGCTTCTATTTCACGAGGAAGAGTTCCGAGGCGCTTTTGCTAACGTGGTTTTCGCAATTGAGAGCAGTCCCCCCGGCCACCCCAAAGGAGGCCTCCCAGACCTCGAAGTTTTCAAGCAAGAATTCGACCCATCCAATATCTTCCACACTACGTATGTGTAGAACATTGCTTGTATCCCTACACCGCATAGTGGGATTGCGTCAGTGGCTGCACGATACGGGATGGATAACATTCTTTAAAGGTGGTCGCCAAGTTTTAGATACCTCAGTTGACGGCCAATTATGACAGACATGAAGGTCCTTAGGTTGAGAAGTATTTTCTTTTTTTGGGCGGCGGGCCTTCGGCGTCATGCAGGGACCTGGAAGCAAACTTGGGCGTGTGAGAGTTGCTATGCATCATTATGTACTGGAGTGTTTTTCTTTTATCGACACGTATTAATCCATTCGGCCGTGCGAATCTCATAGCACTAGCGGGTAAGCGCGGGGTTGATAGCAGCAGCGCGCTTCGAGAAGGGGACCAAACGCGAATAGATTCAACATTTGGGCGTCAGCGTGCTCCCTCAGACAGGTCAGCCGGCCCACTGCCGGCCGTGTGTGATGGTGGCATGCAGCATTTTTCGCCAGTGGTTGCCTCTCCCACTTCCCCACCATGCACGTCAAGCACTGGCAAATCCAATGCGTCGGTTTGCCGAGAGGTAGTAGATTCAGGGTCCGGCGCCGGAACTAAGGTCGAGGTGGCCAAGTGGGGTAACACGCTGAAGCTGGAGAGCAGATGGCAGGATCGGAGGCGCGCGCACGGCATGGCTTTGGCTGCCAGCTCGCATGGCTTTCACACGGAGCAAGGGTTGGCAAAGCTTCAAGCAGAACCTACTCCGGTTTGGCCTTCAGGGACCACGAGGAGCTGTGTGGTGCAAATGAACAACTTCCGACCAGCCCCGCAAGCCTCGATTTGCCAATCTCTTTTCTGCGAACTTGAGCATGACCCTCGACGCAATACATGGTTTTTGTACTTCTAACAGGTTCATATCGATGACGACACCGTGCAGCTCAACCTCGCCGTTCTGCCCCAACTTTTCGCCTTCACTCTAGCCCGGCATTACGCTACAGCAACAGGTGCAGACGCAGGACAACGATCCTTTCGGGATTTCGAATCCCACACTCATCAAAAGAGCCGGTTTTTTATGAGCTGTAGCTACACTTTTTCTGGAAGATATGGGATTTTTGCCACGGCTCAAATTTCGATTTTTCAGAACATCCAGCAAAGCCCTACCGACCCCAAAGCTGCATGTGAGGCCGAGAAGGGAAGCCGGCGTCTTGAGAAAAAGGACAATATTGCTGCCTGTCTTAGTGTACATATTATACAATTTTCATGACTAGTCAACCTCGAGCTCTCATACAGGCCTCATTTATTTAGGGCAGGTGGAAGTATCTCTCCACCCTCTGCTTCTATCCTCTTCAGTGTCTGCTCCTTGTTATATTCTACCACCCTCCGCTTCTTGAAATATTGTACCTAAATTTTTATCCATTAGCGAGGTGGCAGCAGGAGGGAGTCGTATTGTGTGCCTCCACGCCTCCGCGCGCAGTGTAAAATCAGGATTTTAGCGAAAGCTCACCCAGCTGCCAGCACAATTCCTCTGGAACTCCTGATCCAGTTTTCCGCATGCCTTTTCTGCCGCATCCTTGTCCATAATACTATCCAAGATGTTATTTCGATCAAGGCATTCGAAGAAGGCATCTCGAGCCTCCCAGCATAATGCTCTGTCTGATCTGCTTGGCGCTTCGAATGCGCCGTCTGAGGACGGTTTTGGAGTAGCAGGCTTTGGCGATCCTGAAGAGAACCAGCCCATGATGGAAGACGGGCCAATGGAGAATGCGTAGATGGGACGAGAGGGCCCTTCGTGGTGGCGCTATCACTTAGCCTGTAGGTATCTGGTGTTCTCAGGTTTCAATGCATCGAACTACCTGGATATTGTGATCGGGGAGGCAGGGCTCTTTACCTGCTATTGCATTGTATGGAGGTCTTTCGCAGCTTGAGGTGCAGCTTTCCGCAGCTTCGCTTTTCACTTTTGAACATCCGCGATACACGCTAAAGGCTTGGCAAAAATACCCAGTGGGCATGAAATTGAGAACGTCGTGAGCCGGCTACAGTAGACCCCTAACTACTTCATCGTTGACCTGTATGCATATAATGTTAAGTCCTGTTACGCCACATTTTATATCCTGGGGCCTGACTATATATTTTATTTCTGATGCGGTAGGAGCATAAAATAAAACGGATAAACTCGGGCCGTACCTGTCTTGGCACCAACTCCGGATCTAAAGGATGCCTGCGACCGAATGCTGTCAGTTATGCGGCGACGCGAGAGACCACCTGCTTAAGCACTACCTACCTTATGACTCGGCACAGCTATCCCCGAAGAGCCATATGAAAACGTTATAATACCTGTCCAACTCATAGGCTCATGCCACGCCGCCGTCGCCCCCCTCGCCCCGGCGCTCTTGCGGATCTCGCTCCTTTACGCATCTTCACCCAGATCATAATCCTCCAAGCCGCATATTATGGCTGCGCTGCCGTTCTCATTCTCTTCACAGCCTTAGTCTCTGGGAAAGAAATTAGTCTGGATTTACTGCTGAGTTGGCGAAGTCTCCGAGGCGACACGACCGTTGGATGGACTCTGGGGCTCGTTTGGATGTTGAATGTTCTTATGTGGTACGTCGCACTGTGTGGTCCGCAGTATGGGAGGCTGTATTAATGCGGATCTTTATAGCGTTGTTTTACTACTTCTTCTCATTGCCCGCTCAAAACTTGTCCCCGACTTTGCGCTTACAATCCACTTCCTCCACCTAATCGTCACTTCGCTCTACTCGCATTCACTACCAACATATTGGTTCTGGTGGGCGCTACAAGCATGCAGCGCCACTCTGATGACATTTCTTGGCATGTGGGCTTGCCAGTGGAGGGAGCTCCGGCCGATTAATTTTGGAGGCGGAGGCGGGCCAAGTCGCTCAGCGAGACAGGGTGACGGGGCGGCAGAGGCCCAAGGCGATGAAGGCGCTGGGTATGGGAGAGGAAGAGGGAGGGGTAGGGGTAGAGATGGTGCCGGAGAGTATGAAATGGTTGAGATGGCCGAAGGAGAAGGGAACGTTTAAGATTTCATGGTATTATATGCATTGCGCGGCGTTGGGTATTAGGTATAGACGCTGCGGGATGACTGCATAGAGTCTCATTTCATCCAATTCGGATGTGTACTGCTAGTTTCTTTTGTCTCTTATATTTGATATGCATCATTAAGTAAGGATCGTGCTGGTGCAATATTGTCGATCACAACAGAGTAGGAATGGATTTCCGCACATTTTACTTCCTGTTATGCCCGCCTCTCACTTTTCGGTACAGCTTAAAGGAAAAAATGGCACGTCCAGCGATGATAGCAGTTTAAGCAGGGACTAATACTCCATTATGAAGGCGCAGGTCATGTCACCCAAAGATGCCCCCTGGGAGGTTGGTGAGAATGATATTATCACAGACGGATCTGCAGAGAATGCATTTACCAGAGACCACTTTGGAATCCATTCTAATACAGGTGTCTCCGATATTGTATTTGCTAGGCCTTTCCGCCTGCTTAGTCACGACGCTTGCAATCGAATGGGAGAGGAGATAGTGATGAAGTGATGAAGAAATGTCTCTTTAAAAGCGGGCGGGAAAAGTCCGTCAGAGGTATGGTTCCAAGGTAACGTTGCTAAGATCTATTTCGCATGATACATGTTTACCAATAACTTGATATAATGACATGCCCGAAGTACATCAGCAACATTTGGAAAGATGGAAGGACGTTGTTTCACACCTCCGACTTAGCCAAAACTCGGCTTGTACCTGTGATGGATTACGAGATCTCTCACGTACTAGTAATCCGTTGCTCTTCTAAACGTACAAGCTGACAGGTTATTCCGGCCTGCCCTTGGCGTGTTGTGCACTGATTGCTAGAGTTTTCGGAACTAATATTAATCGGTTGATGTCCCTAGTTGTTGCTGAGCTAGCTCGCGGATAGCTTCTAACATCTGTTGGTAGTTCGGATCATCTCGAGATGCATACTTGACTATATATGAGTGGCTGGAGTTCATACCCATACGTTTCCCCCCACTTATTCTTGTGGTTGATTCAGGGGCCGTCTGCATGTCACATGTCATTAGCCCGCGGTCCTAAAAAGATCAAACAAAACAATGTTCGAACTTACAAAAATTGGCATGGAAAGCCAACCAAGTCCATACTTTGTGGGCTTTAGCTCGTAGAACGAGACGAGACTGACAGTAGACGTCTCCAAGAACTTCTGAAAAGCTTTATCGAGTTGAACTAAGTACTTTGACCCTGCTAAGAGTCTCGAAAGAAAGGCTCCTAGTAATCAGAACAGACGGCTCATAGGAAGCGCAAAAGATGCTAGCTTGGAGCCTTGGTGAGGTGTCCCAACAAAGATCACTCCGATCACAGAGGGCAGAAAGCTTGACGAGGGTACTAGAAGAGTCCTCCACACGGGTTTCCTGCTTACATAAGCAGACTTCCTTTGTTCCGCTTTTGGTCGGTCTCCGTAGCAGACACTTCGGTTTCCGTACGATATAGGCCTATATTAAGGCCTATATTCCTCGTAGTTAGATTCCATAGATTCATTCATTCTTTCCAATATCATCCAGTTCATCAAAGCTGACAGTGTCAAGGGTTTGCTGTCCCATAGCAAGGACCTAGTGATGTGTCAATTACGACGAACATGGCTATCTTCTCAGGACAGAGTGTGTGAGAAGCTCAAGGCATCACTATACCCGTTTGACGACCAGCCCGCCAAAACTGTGCCCGACCAGGATTATTGAAGTCATGTCATGCTGAACGAATACATTAGCCAAGTCATCTCACGAAGTCAGAATAGTACCGCACGTCTTTTTGGCGTTGTTGCTGGATGCAGAATGTAAGTTGAAGTGCTTCATCCTCAAGCTCGGTGACAGGAGTCTTCGCTAGACTCAAGGCCGCTGTACGCAGCATAGCTATTTGGGGAGCGATCAGCAACAGGATCGCCGCAAAGCTTGCAAACAAACGCTTCAGCCTGTTGTATAAAAAACAAAATGCGGAGAGAAAAGGCCGATGTACAGCACAAAGACACGACTAATCGTCGATTCCGCTTCAAGGGACTCGACCTTGGATCTTTTACGGGCTCAAAACTCATGATCCTAGCCGTAGGAAGATCGACCGGTAACAGGCCCTGCAGCCAATTTACACCGTTGTTAGCCCATGTGTGATTCGGATCTGCCCATAATCCTTGAACAGCAATGATGCTGATACTCTGTCAGCTTGTAACGGTGAAATGATTCTGAGAACATACCAGACAGGGTTTTCCAGCTGGTTCAAAGCGCTTGATTATTTGATATGGAGCCATGTATCGGGTGATTGATCGTAGGGGAGGATTGATTTTGCTTCGCAGGTGCAGCGGGAGACGATCGGTTATGCTAGATTACATGAGTTGCAAAGCCTTAACTTTAGCCTTACCATGATGATCGTCTGGTACATGGTTCGTATTTTTGCTAGTCCCGCGCGTTAACTTTGGCGTATTCTCACCAAAACCCGCGCGCCATACTAAATTTTCAACCATTAATTAACAACGAACCAACGCCTTTATTAACAACCGGCCATCGAATAAGTTCTAGAGCTTTACGGGGCAATTCGAACGCTATTATGATTATTCTGAACGGCGAAGTGGTTGCTGCTGGAAAATGTACTAAAGCCGTCACCGCGCGGTCGTGCTTAGTTGCACCCGGTCGTACTCGGTCGCATCTGCTGCTGCCCACCTATACAAATGCCAGACGGTCGGTAGACACCTCCGACAACAAGCAGCCAACGAGCCAACGACGAGCCGGCGACGTTGAGGTGGTGGAACGTTGGTAAACAATGAGGCACCTCGGTTATGCAGGCAGAGAGGCGGAAAATGAGGCTCCGTAGACGTCGGGCGCGATAATAAATAATAAAGCGGTTTACGGAAAATTAGCTAGCAAGGCTCTCTTCGCAGGCGTTAATTTAGTTATTCTAGCTACCGTAGACAGCTATTCGGCGTATTATTGTTACTATAAAGTTGTGACGTGACAAGCTCTGCGCCATCGCACAAACTTCAAAAGGTAAGCGAATGACTGGCAAGATGCCAGGCACGGCTGTGCGGAACAATATATAAGCGAGGTGACTTTGTCACCTGACAAAAGTACTAAAGATTGTACACCACCCTGGCGTGTTGACCACGCTAATCAAAATGCGTGGATTTATACCTAAAAAAAAGGTAAAAAAAAAACGTTAAAATGGCCGTGCGTATTACTTCAAAAGGTATAAACTCTGCCGTTTAATCACTAAGATCAACACGCGCTTTCAACCGGATGCGCTAGGGTGGTGTATAATCTGTATCCCTTGCACCGTCAGCGTGTACAATCTGGTGCTCCGTGCGAGGAACACCAAAAGTCGATTATAAGAGAGCCCGGCAGAATACTACAAGGGTGTGGCCGGTGCGGGTCGGCCACCCTCCTGGCTTGTGGTGGCGAGATCTGACACCAAATTGCTTTGATTACCGTTAGATATTACGTATAAGCATGCTTACTGAGCTTAACTTATTCTACATTTGCACTTGCTTCGCATTAAAGTCCTAACGTGGTGTACGGGGTTTTGTACGGGTACTGGGTTTTGCTTGAGCTAGTAGACCGCCTTCCTTTTTAAGCTAGTTAATTTCCTAATGTAGAATACTGCCGCCTCTGAGCTTGAATATTAACTTTTGACCTACTTTTCTACTTTACTAAGTAATAGCTATGCCCTCTAAACCTTGTGCACTAGGTGTAGAAGACCGTCTATAAGCTGCTTTAACTGCTTGGTGAATTGGCGGCTTCTATTGCAGCCTAGAAGCCTGCGTGAAGGCCTATGAAGTTACTCCCTCTACCTTTTAAAGACGCCTCTAAGGCAAACACGAATCTTATTAAATTGCCCATATTAACTAATATCGCATTATACTAGCTGGCGAAGCGGTGATTGTTTGGCACTGTATATATCTTGCAAATGCTGGATTTTCTTGTCGACTATATATAATCCGGATGATAGCTAATATTATCCTACGCCGCGAATACTCCTACCTCCTTTAGTACTATGAGATTTAACCACTAGGTAGAAACTGGGTCCGTTACTTCCTAAAATAATAGGACGAGCTTTGAATCTACTATATATGGTTAATTAACTAAGAACGAGCCATAGCCGGTGATAATATTGCCCTTATTACGAAGTTCTTTACCGACTACTCTAATATAAAGACCTAGTATAATGTTGAAGACGATGATACCTGGAATATGGATGAAACTGGTACCTTAATAGGTTATGTATATAGCGCTAAGGTGGTAATATTGCGAGGCAGAGCTACTAATTTTAAGACGGTTAATGGCTCTAGGGAGTGGGTCTCACAAATTGATTGTATTGGTATAGTGGGGACAACTATACCACCTTTTATTGTCTTTAAAGGCCACGTATATACCGAGAGAATGTGGGAGGAAGCTTACGAAGCTCTTAGTAACTGCGCTATTGGCGTTAATAAGAATGGCTGGTTAAATTAGGAAATTGGACTAAAATAGCTATGGTATTTTAAGCACTATACCTGGCGAACTGAGGTATGGCAGAGGACGGCAGTAAAGGCAGTAGAAGAAGGAAGAAATAGTAAATTAATTGGCTATTAACTACTGGTTATGGACGGCCATAGTAGCTATATTAACGTCGACTTTATTGAGTACTATTGGAACTATAAGATTATACCTATATGCCTACCGCCGTATTTAATGTACCTACTTTAGCCACTAGATTTTGTGATTTTTTCACCTCTTAAGCGCGCATACTCTACTAAAGTTGATGAATATGCAGCTCGCGGTATTACTGGTATAAATAAAGAGTATTTTCTGAAGATACTTGGCGAGATTTGGCCTTAAATCTATACTAAAGCGTTGATAAGGAGCGCCTTTGAGGCGGTAGGTCTCCTCCTATATAACCCAAATTGAGCCCTTGTATGCTGCTCTGCTTGGCTATCTACTCCTCCACCTTACCTAGCTGAGGCGACAATTCTATCCTTACCTCTGTATCCTCCCCCTTCTGATAGCGCCTATGCTAGATCTCGTTACCAGTAAACAATTCTCAATCCAGAAATAACTCTAGAGGTGATGGAGGCCTGCGTTAACTCGCTAATAGCGCACCTATAATCTTTGGAGAATAGTCTTGAGCTGCTATAGGTGGAGAATAAGGAGCTTTGGTAACATACTGATGAGAGGCGGGCAAGGAAGAAGCGGAAATAAATAGTACTCTCTAAGGAATTGGTTCTTATACTAGCGGCAGCTTAGGAGCTTGCTGCTAGTAAGGAGGCTGCTGTAAGGGCTAAAGAAGAAGCTAAGCTAGCTAAGGATACGCTGCGGAAGAAGCGTTAAATAGTAGCTACGCTTAAAAGAGAATAGGTAGAGGCTAGAAAGGAAGCTTGGAGGATTACCGCTGATGCAAAAAAGCTATTTACGCTTTATGATAGAGAAGCAAAGAATGCTGTAAAGGCAGTAAAGAAGGCGTAGAAGGCCTCTGACGCTGCTGCTAAAATTGCTTGCTAGAAGAACACTATTAAGGCTAAATTAGTGGCTACCAAAGCAGCTAGTTAATGGCAATTATATTAATTAATGGCTGAGAGGCTCTAGAAGCAGGCGGAAGAGTTTTCTTCTATATGGGCCGCAGCTTAAGCCATTGTTAAGCAACTCTAGGAGGTAGTTAAGAAGACGTCAGATCTATAGGATCTACTAGAGGATATTAAGGAAGATTAGGACGATGATAATATGAGTAATATAAGCGATGAGTCCTCTGATGAGGAGGCCGAGCTAATTGGTGGTGACTGGGGGCAAATTCACTAGCCAATTGAGCTTTAAAATACTAAAAATAGACTTTAGATAGACTTATATATGTATATTAATTGCTTTAAAACTCCTTACTAATAATGCGATGATTTATAATGGTCTTTACTAGTTATTTGCTACCAAATAAGCATTTTTGCGAATTTTGGTGTTCAAATCGTGTAAAACCTAGTACCCGTGCAAAACCCCGTACACCACGTTATCTCTATATTCTCCATTTGCCACTCATTTAGAGCCTCCAGCGACGTCTCTGTACAGGGATAGTGGGTACCAAGAATCTGTTTCTGTAACTGGAAGCATGTTTTCATAAGTAAAATAGCCTCTTCATCGCGGCTTCTAGACTTCAGCGTAAGTGCGAGGTTATTCATGCTAGTCAGTGTGTCCGGATGCTCTGGGCCAAGCACCCTCTTTCTTGTCTCCATCACTTGCACCGCCAGCTCTTCGGCCTCCTTCCACCGCCCTTGATTCCTGTACGTCGACGCCAGGTTGGCTATACTGGTCAGCGTGGAAGGATGCTCCAGGCCAAACACCCTCTTTGTTGTCTCCATCACTTGCACCGCCAGCTCTTCGGCCTCCTTCCACCGCCCTTGATTCGTGTACGTCGACGCCAGGTTGGCTATATTAGTTAGCGTGGAAGGATGCTCCGGGCCAAGCACCCTCTTGAACGTCTCTATCACTTGCACCACCAGCTCTTCAGCCTCCTTCCACCGCCCTTGATTCATGTACGTCGACGCCAGGCTGCCTATGCTGACCAGCGTGGAAGGATGCTCCGGGCCAAGCACCCTCTTTGTTGTCTCCATCACTTGCACCGCTAGCTTTTCAGCCTCCTTCCACCGCCCTTGATTCGTGTACGTCGACGCCAGGTTGGCTATACTGGCCAGCGTGGAAGGATGCTCCGGGCCAAGCACCCTCTTTCTTGTCCCCATTACTTGCACCTCCAGCTCTTCAGCCTCCTTCCACCGCCCTTGATTCCTGTACGTCGACGCCAGGTTGGCTATGCTGGCTAGCGTGGAAAGATGCTCCGGGCTAAGCACCCTCTTTCTTGTCTCTATCACTTGCACCGCCAGCTCTTCGGCCTCCTTCCACTGCCCTTGGTTCCTATATGTCGACGCCAGGTACCTCATGCTCCGCAGCGTGGAAAGATGCTCCGCGCCTAGCTTCCTCTTTCGAGTTTGCATTACTTGTGCAAAAGCCTTTTCTGCCTCCTTGTATCTCCCGTCTCTGTGGGCGCACTTCCCGAATTTCCAGAGTAACGCCGTCTTGTTAAATACTACATCTATATCCAGGTGGGTCTCGAGAGTGTAACGAGCATGCGGTAAGTATATCCTCCATACGCTCCTATTTCTATGGTCGCTGTCTGGAAACATCTCCTCTAGTCGGTTAAGAGCCTTGGCCGTCCACCGTCTAAGAGATCCCTCCGTTTGTAACCAGTTCCTAGTTGCAAGATGTACAAGTTGGTAAAGGTCCAACAGCTGATCTGTCTTGTGTTTAGTAATAAAGGAGTAGGCACTTAGCGTCCCGATGGCATCAACAGCCACTTTAGATGACTGCGCTGGCGGGAGAAGCGACTGCGGAATATCCTTTGCTTCAACGCACGACATGAATGATAAATACTCCGCCGCTAACGGGTCGCGAGTCCGAATTTGCTTAAATGAAATAAGCTAAGTTGTCGCAATTGGGTTCTTAGTATCTTTATATCTTCCTTCATCCTCAAACTCTTCGCTAAGGATATTAATAATGTTCTGCTCTGTATTATTAAGGAGTACTATGTACTTAGAGAACGTTATTTGGTTCTCATTAATGTATATGGCCGCTTGGACAACGGCAAGGGGGAGATGGGTAAGTTTTTGGAGCAAATCCGCTGTGGCTTAATCGTCATTTAACAGGTCCTGGTTAATCAAGGATTTCTTAAGCAAGTCTTTCGTAGTAGTATCATCCATCTTGCTAGCTAAGACCACATTCTTGCCTGCTAACTTTACTGCAGCTTTTCGACTTTGGGTTGTAAACAGAATAGATCCACGCTTGCTCTTTGGCAGGCAATCAATTAGACGGCCTGAGCTTGTTGTATGGTCCACTTTATCTGTCCAGATAGCTATGTCGTCCGCGTTGTTAAACACCAATAGCCATTTCCCAGAGCTCTCTTGGCTCAAGTGACGTTAAACAAGCTTTTGAACGTTTCCCTGCTCCTGCTTGATATCAGGGATCTGTAGCTGCTCGCCAATTTCTAGGTACGCTTCTAGCATGCTCTTAATGTTCGTTACCGGTATCTAGAACACTGAGTAGTCTGGCTGTCTCTCCCGTAATTAATGGGTGAATTTAAGTGCGATTTGCGTCTTCCTAATACCTCTAAGGCTAAAGATTGCGACCCGCTCACCTTGAATACTACTAAAAAGTATAGCATTGATCTGGGCAATTTCTGAAGCCCGCCTAACAAACCGCGGGTTTCTTTGGAAATGGACAATCCAGAGTGCGTTTGTTTGCGATGCTACGCAGCATTTAGTTTTGGCAATTTAGAAACTAAAGGAGAATATACTGGTGCAGAGGTGTATCATATGCTTACTTTGACTGCGATTAGCCTTATTTACAGCAGCTATCTTAGCTACTTCAATCGCGGGAATAACCGAAAGGATCTCTTTCGTATATGCAGCTGCCGTCGCTGCCGCATACGGCTGCCACTTCTTGTTCTTATATGAGTCTGCATAATCGCAAATACCTCGGATTATGAGGCAATTGAAGTCGTTCATTAGTCTAGTAGCCTCCATCTTAAAACACATCACTCCTCCTAGTTCTATGCTTATCCTATCCCTGGCAATGCCGTCCTTTATAACCTGGTTGCCCGATGCTATTGTGCCGTAATGGACTACTACCTCTTGATCCTCTCGTGGAGTTCGCTTTACTTCCTTCTCTTTACTGCATTGCTCACACGTTACTCCTCCAATATGGTTATACGCCGCCTTAAATAATATATCAGGACCTGCCGCATCACGGCTAAAATTCTTTAGCTGTTTAAAGGCGGAGAGATATGTGGCAAGGTTACTCCGCCCTCGGAAGTGAAGCGCTCGTAGCTTCGAAACCGCGTTAAGGAGCACTACTGGCGGTGCGTTAAGCCATCCCGTCCGTGTTTTATGCCCGCCTGCTCCTGTCTTCCCAAAGTCGTACTGCACCACTCCTTCATGTTGCAGGTAGGGTTGACTAATAACCACGTCCCTAAGTTGTATATCTGATTCGGCGCTAGGTACCCCACCACCGATACCAACCATGAGGCCGAAGCGGATTGACGTAAACTTGGATGTCATTCGCGTGGCAACCGTGGCGGCGGATTGCGTCCCTGTGTGCCCCACCGGGAGGCAGGCAAGGACAACGTTGTGGTCACCAATGCGGCCGAGCGTGTAAAGGCCGGGATTCACGATGTCTTAAGTGGGGCTCTCACCCTCATCCAGCATCTCTTGCGCAGCGGCAAGCTCGATGGGAAGGGCGCATATCCACCCTACAGTGTAGTCTCCGGCTTGAAGGCGGCGGCGCTTCATGTCTAAAGACACGTATAGGCATTAGAGAATCGAGATACCGTTGTCGCAATGAAGAGAGTAGCAGGCTGAGCGAGATGGGGCTGAAGAACCCTACGGCCCACTCTCATCCGCATTATATATTAAAAAAGTATGCATTTTACAATAAAATATATATTTTGCGTATTATTTCTGGCTTCCTATAGGTGTATTTTGCGTATATGAATTAAGCTGGTT
>Ga0307507_10004053_pt1 | contig 26809 bp, 7 predicted proteins | sample 7_EM_MG_FD_207223 | JGI IMG/M metagenome (GOLD analysis project Ga0307507, IMG submission 207223) | Populus trichocarpa ectomycorrhiza microbial communities from riparian zone in the Pacific Northwest, United States - 7_EM | ecosystem: Host-associated > Plants > Roots > Unclassified | place...
TTTATTATATAACTTTAATAGGAGCTAGAGAGTATATATAAAAGTCCAAATTTAAATTATTAAAATTTATTATTAAGTGGTTGTTAAGATATTAAAGTGTGATTTTTCCATTTTTTGGTATGTTTTTAAAGTGATTAGCTCACCCGTTTAACCAGCTTACCCGTGAAATACGTTAATACATAATAGAAAATATAATCTAAATAATTTAAACTTTTTATTAAGTAGAAAGGATATAAAACACAAACCTAGGAAACCTATAACTAGATTAAGGCCAACATGCCTTCCTTAGTAAAAGAATTCTATAAGGACCATCCTTCGCAGCCTGCTCTAGCTAGATAGATATAATATAAAGGTAAACAACTGCCACCTAATATAAAGATATAAAACATAATAGTAGGAAACTCAAAATTAAAAAGAACTTAAAATATATTATAATGCTTATAACGCAATAAGTTATAAATTGTTTTAGACCTTTGGCTAAAGGGGGGGTACTATAACGGGACTAGCCTAGTTATAGTAGGAATGTCTTAGTAAAATACTTAACAGATAAATTCCGCCGACTTAATTAAATTCCACTAAGTTCTACTCTTAATTAAATTCTACTAAATTCCACTAATATAATGGAATTTGGTCAAAACCTATTAAAATCCACGTAGGCTTATGCCTACGCGTCTGCTGCTAAGACCCTGAATATTTAGTTACAAGTTTCCTATATTCCTTTCTCTTCTTTACGTAATATCTTGTACTCTGCAAAAGCTATATACCCTTAGATTAGATAGAATTTATATTTATTCCTTCAAATCTTCCCTAAAGCCTCTTCGCGCCCTTATAGGTAGAGGGGAGTTAATACTCTAGTTTAACTAGTAAAAGCTTATCCTAAAAAACGGCTATTTCAAATTAGTTATATTATAGGCCGACCCTAATAATACTAAGGCGGCTATAATTATAGCTATAAAGGACCAAGTAAGAATAGAGTAGAGGCGCTAATATAAGGAGCTTCTAGCCATATAGGAGGAAGATAATAGCGATTTAAATACTAAACCTAAGATACCGAAACTCACCTAAGCCAAGTTATATACTAACGCAAAACGGTAGCAAGCGTAGCCTAGGTTGTCCAATACTAGGACTAGTAAGCCCTTATTATAATTAAGTCCAATAATAAATGCCTAAAAACTTAGAGTTGTATATTTAATGACCTAATTATTACTAAGTAGACTACTAACCCACTTAGTAAGGAGTTTACCAATAACGTGTTTTACCACCTAGCTGCGGACACCACAACCCTGCGCACTTGCAAAACCCACCAAAATCGCGATTTTGGTGGGTTTTGCAAGTGCGCAGGGTTGTGGTGTGCGCAGCTAGGTGGTAAAACACGTTATACTTAACCGCTATTTTTAATAGAATATAAAGTTCTTTAAAGCTAAAAAATTTATAATTATGTTTATATCGAAAAACAAACGGACGGTTTAGCGTATAAGATTATTATTACTACTTACTTACCTCTTATAGAAGCTTATTAGTTTAATAGGCTATATAAAAAATACGGTAAAGATACGGTACTCTACTATATAGCTAGGATATCTAATATTAAGAAGTTAGTATGCGAGGAGAAGGCCAATTTGAGCTTAAAAGCAGGCTAAGGTAAAAAGGAAAATACTAAGACTTTACCTCAGCAAGCTCAGACGTAATTCCGTTAATACAGATTTTCAATCGGTCCGCAAGCTAACTATCTACATTTGTGCGAAACCACCAGAATCATAACTGAGCGTGTTTTGTAACATTTGTAAAGCGTGTAAACAATATCCGCGTTACAGAGGTTGCGGATATTAAAATAACTTAACACTAGTATTTTATATTATTTCCTAAAGTTTATTAATTATATAACAGAACCTTGGCTTTTAGAATATATAATTTTTATTACTTAGGTATTTTTGGGTCTTGTGCTTATTTTTGTTAAAAAAAACCCCCCAATGTTAAGGGCGTAAGCTCTATATAATTTCATTAAACGCCAGCAACTGTTACCTAATATACATAAAACCTGCATAGATCTGCGATAGGTACCTTAAAGAACCTTAGGCGGTTATTATTCGGGTAGGCCGTACAGAGGCTTCGTGTATAAAAGCTCTGCACAAAGCTCTGCGTACGGAGGCTCTGCACGAAGCTCTGCACGAAGCTTTACACGAAGCTCTGCACAAAGCTTTTATATAGAGCCTCCGTAGTAGAGCCGTCGTACGCAGAACCGTCGTACGCAGAGTCGTCGTGCAGAGCATCCGTATACGGAGCTTCGTGCAGAGCTTCATGCAGACCTTCGTGCAGACCCTCGTGCAGACCTTCGTACAGAGCCTCCGTTGTGCAGACCTTCGTGCAGAGCCTCCGTACGCAGAGCTTCGTGCAGAGCTTCGTGCAGAGCTTCATGCAGAACCTCCGTACGTAGAGCTTCGTGCAGAGCCTCGTGCAGAGCTTCGTGCAGACCCTGAGTAGGCAAATCGCCCATTCGGCGGCGCTTTCTACTAGATATCGTGGAGGCTTATGGAGTAGATATATTCATCGATTATAGAGCTGCTTCTGCGGATCAATTTAACAGTATTTCTTAGATGATAGCCGTTGTGGGGGTGTAGGTCAATTTCGTTGAAGAAGGTAACTGCTCTACATATAAAACAAATTGGACCGCTTAATAAATCTCGCGAAAGTCTCTCAGACCATACAGCTTTGTTCACGACCAGCTTCCACCCCCCTCCAGGGGAGCTGGGATTTTTGTACGCCATTTAATTTCGCTTGATTACCACCAACTGTACATAGCAATCGTAGCGAACGCCCATGCTTGGCTGTAAGAACTTCAAGCTGTTTACGCTCCACGGTAACTATCGTCATCTTTGTCAAATACAGCTATGTTCACGACCAGCTTCCACCCCCCCCCCTCAAGGCGAGCTGCGATTTTTGTACGCCATTTAATTTCACTTAATCGCCACCAACTGTATATAGTAATTGTAGTGGACGCCTATGGCTAAACGTAAGGGCCATTTTAGTTATCTGGGAGAGCCATTAACTCCTCCCTTTTAATAACTTATTGAAGTTTCTTTCCTTCCCCTTTTACCTACGCCTACGCCTATGTTGTGGACTTATAATAGCTGCCAAAACGCAAATACAGCGCTTAAATTTGTCATTATCGTAGGGGTGGAAACTTTACGGTATTTAACAAAGATAACAATAGTTACTATAGAGCGTAAACAGCTTGAAGTTCTTACAGCCAAGCATGGGCGTTCGCTACGATTGCTATATATAGTTAGTGGCAATTAAGCGAAATTAAATGGCGTACAAAAATCGCAGCTCGCCTTAAGGGGGGGTGGAAGCTAGTCGTAAATATAGCTGTACTGTAAGGTTTCCACCCCTACAATAATAACAAATTTGAGCGCTGTATTTGCGTTTTAGCAGCTATTATAAGTCCATAATATAGGTATAGGTATAGGTAAAAGGGAAAGAAATTTTTTTTTAATAAGTTATTAAAAGGGAGGAGTTAATAGTTCTCCTAGACAACTAAAATGGCCCTTATATTTAGCCATAGGCATTCACTATAATTATTATATATAGTTGGTGGTAATTAAGCGAAATTAAATGGCGTACAAAAATCGCAGCTCGCCTTAAAGGGGGGGTAGAAGCTAGTTGTAAACAAAGTTATAGAATTAACTTTTTAACAAAAAAGGTTAGCGATATCCGCTTGCGGATATACGTATGTCCGCCAATTAATTCTATAGTCTAAGCTTACTAAGGTAAACTAAGACTATCTACTGCTAGTAACGATTGTAAGAGTATAATACAACTATAGATAGTTCTAAATACTATATATAGTTACTATATAGCGAAACCTGTTATAATTATATAGTGGTATATATGTGGGCTAAGGGACGTGTCCTCTAGTAACTTATAAGTAGTAGTATAGCGTATATAGTAAACTTAGTTAACTAAAATGTTTCTAGTATTATTATTTCTAATAAAGTATTAAGCTATATTATAAAACTAATACGCATTGTTATAATTTGGCTTATAAGTATACGTGTATATATAAGCATAGACCTAACCCCTAAGTAATGCGTATATATACTACCTTACCTCCTATATAGATTTTTACGCGATATTAATTATATACTTTTACCTCATACCTTAACAGTTAGCTTATACTATAATAGTTGGCTTATACTATAATAAGCTACAGCTTATAGCACTATTATTATTAAGGTAGCGTTTAGGCGTAAATTATAGTATATAGCCGCAAAATGTAGCTAAATGCCGAAATTGCTAGATTAGTATAAACTTAACTTAAGATACTAGTAAAAAAATTCGTAATATAGAGCCTTAGCGAGATTTTTTACAGAGGTAATAACTTTAATATTTATTAATAAAGTATATATAAAATATAAAAATTTACTTTTATATACGCTTACTAATATTAATAAAGTATATATAAGATATTAAATTATTATTAATATTATTAATATTAAATGTATAAAATTTATACTTTTATATATGCTTAGGAGGCCGTCAAAATCGGACTCTGTACCTATACGTGGTGACGGCTACGAACCTAGGTCTTCGAAGATTAGATCCAGAGCCAACGCAGAGACGTCGCATAGCGTGCGGACAGGACCTGGTGGTGGTTATAGGCGTTAAGGGCGGTGGTAAAAAAATTTCGGATGGTAAGATCTCAAAAACCACCACTGTTGGCCCTCTACAGTATAATAACTACTACTGTTCTCCTATCCAGGGCACCTATATAATCCAACATGGATAGATAGTACTCAATAACATCCCCTAACCCCTAATTAAAAGCATCGACGACCTTACATTGACGAACAAGTGAACGCGCGAACGAATAAGCAAATATACAGCCCCTCCTAACCCCTAGGGCGATCACCTGCAGAGCATACGGTTACTCGCCGTTTTACTACCGTAATACTGCAGCCTAGATTGCGACCCATGGTTTTCCCTATCTTCTTTTAATGGAGTAGTAACCCTTTAAAAGGGCCTAGCTGGGGCCTAGGCATAAAAGATACCCAATACAATATATCCCACTACTTGGTATTACGGTAATTAGAACGGATAAATCCCCCTTATGCCTTTAATGGCTCTAGGGGGGGGGAGGCAAGGCATATATGGTAATAGTCAATAAGAGATAGTATATAGGGGATGGTTAAGATATGGAAGAGGCAATAAATACACAGCGATTGATCGGCAAGGCCTAGCTAGGACGTAGTGAACCCTAGCTTTAGATAAGCTGGAGAAGGAAGCAGTGGTTCCTAAGAAGTTTAAAACATCTAAGGAGGAGGACGTGCTATAGGCCCGCAGGGCCGTAGCTATGTGCAAATATAGTAAATCGGGGTTTTTTATCCTACTGAGGCTGCTTATAGGGTTTTTCCTCCCCTAACTACAGGGGTTTTCTTCCTGTAAATATATAAGTTTTCCCCCCTATGCGGAGTAGTCTGCGTGGGCCAGTAGGATCTGTATCAGACGTTAATCAAAGAGTTACTACTATATATGCTTAGGAATCTTATAGTTAGCACTTAGTAGCTAAATGCTAAAACTTAATTATAAATGCCGTATTTAGCTGCTAAATGCTAGAAAATGCTAGACAATGCTAAAATAGCAGAAAAGTAAAATTAAATGCTGGTAAATTTTTTGCCAATATAGTCTTATTTATATTATAGATATATTATCCTTTAGATATCCTTTATAGTATATCTAATAGCTAGTAACACTGGTGGCGTAGCTGCCAAGAAGCTGATAACGTAAGCAGTTAGCTAGTAGTTAGTCTGCGTATAGGGTAGTTACAGTTAGTTAATAGTCAGTTTGTAATAAAACTACAGCGAGCTGATAGCTCGCTGCCTTGGTGGTAAGGAAAGGAAGATTTAGTGGTGTTTTAAAGCTTTTAGCAGAATTTAGATCTTTGGCTAAGATCTAGTTAGCTAACCCTTAGGAATCCCTTACTTAGCCATAGTAAATAAGCATTTTTCCTAATATCTCTACTACGTGTGTAAACCTATTCCCCAATATTAAAACGAACCTTTTTATTACCTATACACAATGCAAAGTACATTATAATTTACGCTCCGGCAAGGTCACAAAGCTTCTTTTTCTACTTCTTCCTCTACTTCTTCCTCTGCCTTTTTCTTATTAACTTCATCTACGCGTCCTGTAGTACCGCGTAGGCCTTATAGATCAACTGCTTCTTCCCCTTTTCTAACTGATAATAATACCGAATTAGGCGATTAAGATAATTCTATATTGCGAGAGCCTCCTCCAGCTAATTAGAACTACAGCTATATCTTTTCTATTTGTTAGTTACACAAGGTAATATCACGTAGCTACGGTTCGTAGATAGTATAATAATTGTTGATTAATTCTTAATAGGAATAAGAAAAGGGGTGAGGAACTTAAGGTTCCTCACCACGCTAGGGCCACGTCAATACGTGACGGCAATATGCCTAGCGTGACGGCAACTTGCCTCATTCCCGACACTAGCAACTCTTCTTTTTATGGTTGCCATCTATATATATACAAACAGACAGGATGCAACAATACCAGACAATATACAACAATACCAAACAATATACGACAATATGCGACAATGCGGCAGTTGGCAGAATTTGGCGGATAATATAAAGACGGGTGGGCCGCTAAGGCGCTAGTAGTAAGCGAGCTAATAGCGATTTTCTATCCTAGGGATAGAAAATCCTAATTAGCTAGTTTAAGTTAGGGTCTATAGAATATTATACTCCTACTCCCTTTTAACCCAACCTTTAACTCGTATATATAGAGTGTTTGTGTTAATAAACGTTTCTAGAGCCTTGTTTAGGTTTGCCTTCGTTATTACATCTACTAGGTTATTTTAACCGTTAATCTATTAAATCTTAAAGAGTTCTTGCCGTTTATAGGATTAACAAAGTGCTATAATATTAATTATAAGGCGCTTCTCCTTTATAGTACCAAGCTTAACCAAGCACTTATAGAGGGAGTATGAATCGGTGCATACAATTATAGGGATAATAGGAAGTTTAAGTTAATCTATAATTATCTTCAGGGTAGTTCCAATTGCAATTGCTATATTAACTCTACCAACTATTCCGTATATCTCTGACGCTAGAACGCTTTAAGTGACGTACTTACTCTTAGTTAAGCTCCAATAGATAAGATTGCTATAGATTATAAAGTCATTCTCTCTAGTAAATTTATTCGTGATAATAATTTTATATCCTAACTAGAAGCTAAAATCTTTGTTATTTACAAACGATCTATTAACAAATATAAAGAGCTTAGCGGTAGGAAGATTAATAGGCACGTAGAGTAGTCCCCAATTAAGATGGTTCATTTACCAGGAAAGGCGTTTATTTAGGGCAAGAACGTTATCCTTAGTTGGTTTCTAGTATTAGGCAGCAATAGAGAGATCAAATAAAGCCTTAGGTTAATAGATAGAAGCAATATAAGCTTCACAAGTACGTTACTCCACATATCCTTGCTTTAGAGAATTAGCGTTAATAATATCAATCTTCTTACCTTAACCCTTCTGGCGCAAAGCAATAGAATCCTTGTTTAGGGAGAGGATGCATCTATTAAAGAGTAATAGTGTTATTAAACTAAGCTTTTCCTTTAGCTTTGCTATAAGATTTACCTTTACTAGCTTATCTTCTTTAAGAGCTAAGAATTGGTTATCTCCCAAGATAATTATATTATTAGTTTACATACCGATAATTCTAAATGGACTTTCTATAGTTATAATAAGGAAGTAGGGATTGAATATAAAAGTAGTTATTAAAAGCTTCTCTTTATGGTGCTTGCTATAGGTAGCCTACTAGTGAGTTCCTACCTCTGCGATCCTATATAATGGCTTAAGCACAACCATAATCATATCTCCAGGATACTAGTGGCGAATTTGCTCTGGAAGGTATGCCAATATTAAGCGCTAAAGGTGCGTCTCTAATTAGGTATAGGCTTAAGTAATATCTTATAAATAAACCACCATTCTATTCTTTATTAAGGAGGGAGCTAGCGCAATAATAACTCGCTAACTAGCTCGTTAAATCGTGGGAGACTATATAAGAATTACCTCCTTACTATTATTATTGTAGCCTTAGATGACAAGCCTTAATTTCTTAAATAGGGCGTTAATAGCTTTACCCTTAATCTTATTAACCATTCTTAATTTAAAGATGCGAACTCTATTAAACTTAGTAGGGTTATACTTCTTGAATTTAAAGACTCCTTTTATAATAAGACCCTTAATCTCCTACTTGTTAGATACTTAGAAAGGAGCTCCTAGAGTTATAATATAACCTTCCTTTTAGAGCTATTTTGCGAGTTTAAAGTTATCCTTCTCCTTAGCTGTTATAAAGGCCATTAATAACTCAACTCCATTTTTAATAGCGGTAATAAATTACTCTTTAAAATTAATAAGATGTTGGCGATTTTATAATCTCTTCAGGCGACCTTTACCGCGTTATAGTTATAGCGCATCTACTAATATTATATTGGGATCGTAGTCGCCTTCTAGAGTATATTAATTGTGGTTCTCCTTTAGGGCATCTTCTAGGGCATCCTATAAAGGCTCAGAATTGTTATCTTTATAGTAAGGCTTAATAACAGTTAAACGGAATTAAGTGGGTCTATAAGGCATCTAAATAGTATAAGTTTAACCATTAATTACAATAAGTTGGTATAGGCCTAACCATCCTCCCTTTTCACGCCATACGCGTACTTTAGACTGGAGTGGCAGATCGAGCATAGTTAAAGTATTTAGGCTATTTCTTATTCCTAGTGCGTTATTGACCTAGCGTATAGCGTAGAGACATTACACCTCCTTTATTGCCTTGTAAATAGCCTCGGCTTATTGCACAACAGAGGGAGATAGTAGAGAGTTGTTAGTTATTTAAGGGTAGGCGCCAAAGACTAGCAACGTAGGTACAAGTCCATCCAGGCCAGCGGAATTGTTAATAGCTTTAATAGCCATTTACAAGGTAAGTTCTTTACTAGCATCCTTTAGTTCCAAAGAGATAATCTTATATGCGCGGTATAATGGCGTATAATATCGCTCCACTTTTCTAATACTATTATATGCCTTAATAGGGACTTCCTTAACCTTAATTGCCATTGCCTTTATCTATTATCGGAACTCTATAGATAAGAAGTTCTTTCCTATATTATAGATAATTTAATTAGGGGGTCCTAAATAGATATTAATCTAGTATAACTAAAGGGTATCCTATGCGTTTCTAGCTAATATATCTTTTAAAAAACGCGCGGCTTAGAAGGAAGTTAAAAAGTTAACAACTTAGAGCACTGGCTTGCCGCTAAGATATATAACGTTAATAATAATACAGAAGTTAAAGTTATAGTTATCTTTAAGGGTAAACTTAAATCGGCCAGGGGACTTCTGGTTCATTTAGTAGTAATAGCAGTACTTTATAAGATACTTAATTGCCTTAACCTTAACTTTATAGCCTGCTTGCTAAAGAACCCTAAGCAATTAATAAACAGATAGGTGGCCAAAATAATAGTATAGTTAGCGTAATTCCAACTTAGTCAAGTGGCTCTAAGCAATACTCTTTTCTAGTTAATAAAGGAGCAACTAGGGGTAACCCTACTTACGCATAATAGGCACCTAATTGTCTCCCTAAATAAGTATATTCTTAAGGTTGTTAAGCCTAACGCCTAACTTATCTATATCTTTAATGCAAAATAGAAACGGAGTGTTTATAGAAACAATATAGAAAGTAATATATCCTAAGGGGGTTTAGACCCTAATTGTGCTAAAAGAGATTATAGTGCCTTTACTAAAGCGAATTGTATATTGGCCTGCCATTAATTAGTCAATCTAAATAGAGCTATTAAGCTACTAAAGAGCTCGAACTTAAGATTCTCCTACTATAGATACTCCTACGGCTCCTATATCCGGCATAATACCATAGAAGACGTACGCCGAGTATCTATTATTAAAGGAAAACGCAGAACTCTCCTTTAGCTCGTTAAAGATATCTAATTTTATAATAGAATGGAGCGTAGATTGGTCATTAAGAATAGTAACGGTTTATATACCATCTACCTCACCATACTCCATAAAGTATTGGTTAGGAGAGTAGTCCTTAATTTCCATATCTATAAGGAGCTGTTCGACCTCATTAACCTTACCCTTAAGGTCTTTTACGCCTTTATATTAAACCAGGAAGCTTTAGAAGTAGGCCGCAGTAACCTTACAATTTCTGACATTTCTTACACTCTAACGGAACTTATTATATGCCTCTTTTCGCTTATTAAGGGAGTGTCTAGTTAACCAGCACTTTAGCTTCTTATAAATATAGCACTTCTTCTAGTGATCACTTTGAAATGAACCTCCATAAGGACCTCCACGGTTGCCTTATAGTTAATATTAATCGTACCCTCTTCCGTATTCCCTACCATGGCCACTATATGTTCAATCAGTCCAGTTGTGATTATATTAGTCGGGAATACTTATTTAGGTAGGGTTTTTAGTATAGAGCTATTAAGATTCTTATATTCGCATCGCAGTACCTATAGCGGAGCGTAGCTTAGCATATACTCCTTTAAACATATCCGCAGGTTTGTATAGCGCCAAGTTGCACTTAGGAACGCCATAGCATGCTGAAATAACCTGGTCCCTTAGGCTATTCTTATTTTGGTAGGTTTTAGTAAGGCCACATTAGATTTTCTAGAGTTTATTAAAGAGTAGTTAAAGGCACTCTAAACGAGTCTTTATTAGGTTAGAAGTAATAACTCTCTAAAACATAGTCTCTCACCATTTAGATATATAAAGTTAGCAATTCTTATTAGTCTTAAAGTGGGCTCTAGTAAACTAAAGTATTATATTAAAGCTATAGTTTTTACCCGCAATATGGTTATAATAGAATGTTACTGCCTGTCCCTTTAACATAATAGAGAAAGCGTAATAGTACTAGTGGCGTTAAATTCTAACCTTATTGCAACAGTTATAAAAGACCTATAGTTTTACTTCAAGTATGTTATATAGTTCTCCTCCAAACTTCTTCTCTTTGTCCAAATATACCTTTATCAGATTCGTAACTTCTTATAATAAAGGCTTACCGGTTAGCTAGAGTGGAGGAGGTAAAGGCAGAGCAACTCTAAATAGAAGAGCACCTCTAGGTAAAAGAGTAGCTTTAGGTAGGGGGTTAACGTTCTAGGGGTTTTAATACAAATTAAAGTTGCCTTCTAAAGAATATAGGTTATTTTTAGGTTTCCGTAGTTAACATATAATCTTAGCTTCCGTCCATATTAGTTCTTCTATACTAATAATAACGGCCTAAATATTGCTAGTAATTAGGTTACTATTCTTAGCAATATATACCCTATTCCTATAAAGGAAGTCTCAAAAATCCTAAACAATATTAACGTTGCCAAGTGCCTAGGTATCAGCAGTCCATCCTACAAAATCCTCCCTAAAATACTCCTATAGTTGTAAGTCGGCGTAGCATCTATTTCGGTAGAATATAATATGGTGTAGGAGAAAGCTGTTAACTTGTTTTGCGGTATAAGTTGTTATATTAAAGGCGAATTCGTCCCAATCTTTATTAATAAGTTTCGCGTGCTTAGTTACCCTTGGTAGTAAGAAGTCTTTCCAGTTATTTAAAGTAGGCGTAGCCATGTTTTTGGAGGGAGGGAAGTGTTATTAGTGTAGGGATTGTCGTTTAGTACACGTTCGTAATGTATATTTGTCGTTTAGTACGCGTTTGTCGTTTAATACGCGTTCGTGACGTATATTTGCGGTTATGGGGCTTAGAACCAGTTCTGGCCTTAAATCACAAAGACTCGTAAAGCGTGTTATTCTGCATAATAGACGCAAGAATCTGTAATCTTGGAAAGGCTCAGAACCAGTTCTAGCCTTTAAATCCTTAGATTTATAGAAGAGTTCTATTTAAGGTTTAGGACTAGTTCTGACCTCAAAAGACAGCTTCCTCTAGCACGAGTAGCACTGGTACAGTGGCTTGTCTCTTCTTAGTAATACCTAGCTGTTCTATAGTATAACAGTAAAGTTAACCACTAATCAGTGTTAGTTACATAAGGTAATATTACGTAGCTACGGTTCGTAGATAGTATGATAATTGTTAATTGATTCTTAATAGGAATAAGGAAAGGGGTAAGGAACTTAAGGTTCCTCACCATGCTGGGGCCACGTCAACACGTGACGGCAATATGCCTAGCGTAATGGCAACTTGCCTCATCCCCAACACTATTAATTAGGACAATCTCTACTTAATATTATATAGCAAGCTTACTGGCAAATATGGATACCGAGTTATTAATAAGCAGTCACTATTAAGCAATACCTCTATATTACTAATATAAAAGCATAAAGCAGACATTTTTTAGGACGGTCCTTTAGTCAAATCCTTTATCCAACACTTGCTAAAATCGCTCTTAATATATTCTTAATACTAGCAATAAGCTCTATATGCAAACATGCCTTCAATTAAGCCAAAAAGATTATTACTAATAAGCGTAATTGGCTATTAGCCGATACAATTAAAGCAGATTAATGTTAGAAGTAGTAGTTAATTAAGGGCCTTTTATTAAGCAGTTTAATTAACTGTATTAACTCTAATAGAGCTTTAACTACACCCTAGCTAATAAGCTTAAATATTACTCTTATTGGCTATAAGCCAGCTTGGTAAGATACATTTAATAGAGCTTTATATTTAATTAAATCTAATATAAAAATAGAGCCTCTAGAGTTCTTACCACTGCTTTCCTTTCTTACCACTAATATTACTACCAACTTTAATATTTACGGAGGATAATTTTGGATATATTTAGACACTATTGGATAAATTAAGGTTAATTTTTAATTAGGCAACGTTAATATTTATACATAGAGAGGGGCTGCCAAAAATCCGTAATAAAAGACTACAAATATTATACAAATTGCCTAATTCGGACAGCGGGCTAATAGCGTGACAGCCAGCGTACCTGATTTTGACACAGCGGACAGCGAGCGATCCACTTGGCTGCAGTCGTCAGCGATAAGGCCTCAAAGCTCGCTGTCCGCTAACTGTTGGACACACTGATCTTTTATAAAGTATTTAAATAACCTTTACCTCTTTAGCTGCTATATTTAAAACTAAGTAAGCTTCGCCGTATTATATATAGCTTTAAACCCAATAATACTACTTAAATCTAGTAAGCTAGCCCTAGCTAAACTTAGGTAGAGAACGGCTTTAATATTTAGGGATTTAGGCTAAATTTAGCGTGCCTTCTGTTAGATAAAACCTAAGTCGATAGTTATATACCCGTAAGGTATAGGCGACCCTAAAGTAACCTAGGGATGACTTGCCTGTAAGGTATGTGCGCTATACATACTTAGGGAAAATCCATCCTTACCTCGCATACAGACTCCTCCTTTTTTCTTAAGGATTTGTTTGTCTATATAATATACCCTATTATTCCATTATTAAGCTCCCTATCTATATTCTTACCTTATACCTTTTTAATAATATTCTTACTAGTTACTATCCTACTACGCCCTTAGATTAGCTAGTGCTAATTAAAAGCATAGCCTTAAGAAGAGGCTATTAGAAGGCTTTATAGAAAGGGAAGATATTATATTAAGGTATTAATAATAGCTACTAAGGCATTCTGAGGTCGTCAACTAATTTATTTAATATTATTATTTATTTTTACTTAATGTCTAATATAGTCCCCTAACTAGGTCTATATAGATAAATACTATTAAGTTAGGTATAAAAAAACCTTTAGAGGAGACGTGAGTAGTAATACAGTATATACCCCTTTAAGTAGTACCTATACTATATTAATGGGAGAAAGAAGCACTATAGGTTACTACTTAAAGACGTCTTCTAAACTAAGACTTAATCTCTGGATTGCCTATGTTGCCCTATCTACTATTTATACTATACTTCTATTTAACTTAAGAATACTATAAAATTAATATTATCCTATGTTATGGACCTTATATCGGCAGTAGTATAACTACTTAGAGAAGATATAGGCGAGCTAGTAGTATTAGCGCGGGAGGTGTTAAAACTAGTCGAAGTATAGAATAAGGGGTAGCCAAGTCATATAGTGGGTTACGTGTTATAACTTAGTACGTAAGTATATAGGGACGTACCGACGTACCGACGTACTCAGTAGTTTTTTAGGCAGAGTATTGTATATTTAAAGGACCACAGTCCCTACCTAGGTAGTTCTTCTCTTTGTAATAAATCTTGGAATATAATTAGAGTTAATCCGTTAGGCAACCACTCTACTAGTTATATTTATGTTATTAACTTCTTATTTGCCTATATACCCAGCCTATTAATAAGTCCACTGTGGTGTTTCCTATAAGACTTCGTTATATGTTTACTACTAAGGTTACGGTATTAATAAAGTCAAATAATATGCTACTAAAAGCACTAGTTATAACGCTATTAACAGGAGTAATCACCTTAGGTATAGGTGGGGATACTAGTATAAAGGATACTAACTCGCAACTAGTTACGGTTAGATAATTATAAAAATGGTTAATTAGTTAACGGATAATAATTAGATACTTAAAGAAAGAATTCACGGAATTAGAATAGTAAATGTTAAGTTACCTTCGGTTAAACTATTTTTAGGGAAAAAGTTAAAACTTAAACGATTTCTGTAACGGGCGCTCCCAAAAGGTATATATTAGATAAGATAGATAAAGGTTTTATTAATGTCCTACTAATATTTTAAAGAAAATATAGTTAGACAAATAAGGGGTAAAAGGTTTTACTAGTGTTTTAGAAGAATTATAAAGGGAGCTAGTTCTCCTCTAGAGAAGAACTAACGATTAGTCTCTAAATAAAAGAGGTTAGAAAGCGTTTGTCCTTTAATATATAAAGCTTATTTTACCTTTAACTTACCTTCTACTTACTTATAACTCTTATTCTATACTATTAATTAGATAATTATATGTTCCGGTTAGACAAGCCTCTTATAATTATAATCGCTTATAATCCTTTATAAAAGAAACGTATGGCTATTAATTAATAATAATGGGCTATACCTCCCTACCCCCTAAAATAACGCCCTTATTATAAGAGGCTAACAAAGTCTCCTCGGAGAAGCGTATCCCCTTTACTTATAAAGAAGTAAACTAGAAAGCCATAGCTAGTCTATCTAACCTTTTAAGACCCTTAGGAATGATTACCGCTAGGAAATTATTAAAGCGGTTACTATGCGAGACTCTAAAAAATAAAGAAGTTAGAGATACGATTAAGATAAGTATATTAAGACTACTAAGAACAATTATAAGGATAATTAGAAGAAATATAAACATCTCAGACTCGAAGCGGACTTAAAGGGGTAACGCTATACTACGCTATAATATTAGAAAAACCTAAATTCCGTATAAAGGAACCTAATAAATATAATAGTAATAGTCTTTAGAACTATAATTATTTTATCCATTAATATAAAACTAAGTTTCGGCTAGATCTAAAATGTTACTCTAATAAGTATAATTAGATACTAATTGCTTCTACCTTTCTACATAGTACTATTAAGAGTTCATAAATACTCTATAAGAAGAAACTTACTATACTCCTTAAATTTAGCGAACTTAAGTCCTAGTTAGTTAATTAGGTCTAAAACCCTACTAATTAAGGGATAGATTATAACTAGCAATACTATAACGCTAAATAGTAAGAAGGCTAGAGTATAGTCTAGTTTATAAACTACTTAAAGAAGCTAGAAGACAATATACCCTACTTAGACCTATAGGATAACGCTATATAACTTTACTAGCTACTTACCAGGTTATAACCTAAGATTTAGTAGGCTATATAGGAGAAGGGCGAAAATCCTACCTTTTAAGAAAAGCTTATCTCTAAAGCTACTTAGATTAAGAATACTAAAAGAGACCATTTAGGTAAGTAAAAGGAATAAAACGCTAATAATAAAGAGCGTAGAACTAGACCTAGTTTTAATAAAAGGGATAGATTCTAACCTAACTACTCTATAGAAGGATAATATAAGTAGGCTTTATAGCCCTAAAGTAACGCTAATTAGCTCTAGAATAATAATAGGCAAAAACCTAATCTAAATAAGTGGAACTAAGAGATACGTGTTTGTTATAACTATGGCAAAAAGGGCTATATTAAGTTCTTCTACTAGTAAAAGAAGTAAGAGTATACTTAATTAAAAAAAAGAGAGAGCCAAGTAGATTTTTACCTCCTTATACTAGGCTAGTAAAAGAAGGGAGTAAGCTGCTATATAGTTATTTCCGTCTCTATTTAAGCTAATAATAAATAGTTAATATAAGACTGCCTTATAAACAGCGGCGCAATTATAGGGTTTATTTCTTAATTACTAGCAAAAGAATTAGATTTGGACCTTAGTAGCTTATAGATATATACCATTTAAAGTATTAGAGGCTACTAGATTCCGTACTATAGGGAATAACCTTTTTTTATAGCTAGCTAGGACAGTAATAGTCTATAGAATACGTAGGAGATACACTTCTACGCCGTAGAAATTAAGGAGTATAACCTTATTTTGGGATACCTATCGCTTTAATAAGTTAACCCGGATATTAATTGGCCTTTAGCCTTATATTAACACTAGAAGTCTTAACTGCGTATTATAGTTAAAGATTAAAAGACTTTCTTAAACTATATATATGATGGGCTTGTACAAATGCTTCTAAACCGAAGCTTGTAGATTGCTACCATACAAGAATACTAAGCTAAGGAGAAGAAGGAGACTGGTAAAAGACTGGCAAGATATAAAGGGGTTGGTAAGGCGCTAGTAGTAAGCGAGCCAATAGCGACTTGGCAGAATATGGCAGGATTTAGCAGAACTTAGCAGAATGCCAAGGAACGGCAAATTGCCCTAGAAAGCGGCAAATTGCCTAGGAAACGGCAAAGTAGCAGGTGACGCGCTTTAGCACCGTCACAATATATAAGAAGAAGGATGGGTATATACTATATATACTACCCTTAATACCAAGAATAAGGATATAGGGTATTTATTTTTAAATGTCTGGCTATATGCAGTTAAGGAACTAAAGACTTTATAGAAATATATAGACTTAAAAGATGTTTCTAATAAAGAGGCTATATAAGCCTTACCTAATTCTATATTAGTTAAGTACAAGATAGATATAGAGGATAAGTAGCCTCCTTTTAGACTATTATATAACCTATTAGAATAAAAGCTGGCGGTATTATATTAATATATAGTAGATAATCTTTAGAAAGGATAGATTTGGCTATCTATAAGCCTAATAGGGGCACTAATTATATTTATACCTAAGAAGGATAGGACCCTATATCTCTATATTAACTATTAGGCGCTTAACAGAATTACTATAAAGAATTACTACCTGCTACTCTTAATAGGGGAGCTAATTAACAGACTATTAGGCGCAAAGATATTTATAAAATTAGATCTAAAAGATATATACTATCAAATCTGGATTAAAGCTAGCAATAAATAGAAAACGGTATTCTAAATATAGTATAGCCACTTTAAGTACTTAGTAATATTATTTAGGCTTACTAATATACTAGTGATATTTTAGGCCTATATTAATAAGGCATTATTAGGCCTATTAGATACAATATATATAGTCTACCTTAATAACTATAAAGTATATACGCACTACGTGTAAATAGTACTAGAAAGACTACGGGAATATAAGCTTTATATAAACCTAAAAAATATATACATTTAATACTACTAGCATTAATTTTTTAGGCTTTATTATTAGTATTAATAGAGTATTAACAGAGAAAAGCTAGGTAAACGTTATTAGGAAATAGTCCTACCCTATAATATTTACAGAAGTATAGGTTTTCTTAGGCACAGCGAACTTCTACTAAACATTTATTATTTACTATGCATAAGTAGTATGCCTAATTAGTAATCTACTAAAGGGATTTAAGAACAGCAAAAAGATAGGACCCTTTATATTTAGGGAAGCTGCTAAATAGGTTATAGACCGATTAAAAGATTTATTTATATTAGCGCTAATCTTAATATACTTCTATTAGGAGCTATATATATGCCTTAAAATAGATATATCCAGCTTTGTCCTAGGGGTAATTATATCTTAATTAAAAGACGGATAATAGTATCCTGTAGCGTTTTAGTTAAGAAAAATAACCCCTATAGAACAATATTATATAACGTATAACTAAAAGCTACTCGTAATAGTTATAGTAATAAAGCACTAGCAACATTATTATATAGAAAGCAATTATCCTATTAAAGTCCTTATAGACTATAACAACCTAAAATACTTTATAACCATAAAGGTATTAAGCGGTTAATAAGCTAAATAGGTAGAGATACTATTATAGTATAATTTTAAAATAACGTACTACCTAGGAAAGATAAATCCCACTAATAGGTTATTAAAACGTTTAGATTATAAGACTAGGAGAATCTAGAATAGTATAGGGAAATAATTCCTATATTGCAAAAAGTGCTTAGGAAGAAAGAAGACCTTTTCCCTAAAACTACTAAATTTTATAGTAGAGTAGAGATCCTGGTAATGCAGCTATAAAGCACTATAATAATAAAGCTGTAGGATATAGTTATAGACTAGGTTATAGACTAAGCAGATATTACAAAATTGGCGTACCTTAGAATTAGTAAGAATTCTATAGAATATATTAGAGGTGTTACAGCACCTTTAACTTAACGGCATATTAGCTATAAGTTTCTAGATCTAAAGGGGATAGGCGAGATGCCTATCTGTAGTATAGTATACTATATAACGGCAGGAGAATCTACTAGCACTTATAGTTTAAAACGTCTTATGCCACGCCTTAAGTCTATAATAGTAATGGTAGTAGGTAAAATAGAAGTAAGTAATCTATATAAAACCTTTCTAGATCTTCTTTTTTAAGTATAATAAAGGGACGCCTTTGTCGCTAGGGAGAGGTAGAAAGATATAGTAGAGATTAACTTGGCCGGAGTTACTAAGAAGCTATGGCAATAAGACTAAAAGGGTCTATGACGCTTTAAGGGTGCTATATATATCCTAAAGGACCAAGCGGTTTAAGATAAAATTCTAAAAGTTTTTTATAACGACCCTTTTAGGAGTTACTATAGTGCTAATAGAACCCTTAAGGCCGTTTAAAGGAAATACTTTTAGGATAGAATGTCTAAAGAGGTTAAGGACTATATATTAAGATATAATACGGGCTAAAGGGTATAGATATCCAGGTATTACCTATATGGCGAGTTATTAGTACTTTCTATTCCATAGAGACCTATATTAGAATTAATAATAGATTTTATAATAGGCTTACCCCCTACTAAAATAAGAACTAAAGAGGTTACTAATGCTATTCTAGTAATCGTTAATAGATATATAAAAATTTTAGGGTAGTTTGTTATTATAATAATAATTATAGTAGTAGAACTAGTGTGAGAGGGTACGACCTCTCTTAGATGGGAAAGTCACGGTGCTATTAGCCAGTCAGTCAGTCTGTTAGCCTATCTGTCTATTGGTCAGTCAGTCGGTTAGTTAGTTGGTTAGTCGTAATCAGTTAGAATTAATTAGGAGAAAGCAGTCAGGAAGAAAGAAAGAAAAGAATGTATCTCCGGTAACTGGTAGGTTTGTAATAATATATAAGAAGGAGGGAAGCCAAAGGCTCTGTAAATATAGGAAAATGCCAAGATAGTAGGCGACGTCCAATCTACACCACCGCACTAGTAGACTTATTTTTAAAGCGGTGGCTCTTATTTAGCACGCTAAGGGGAATTATATCTAATAGAGGTACTATATTTAATAGTACATTTTAGTCCTTATTCCATCTTTTATTAAAAATATAGTAAAAAATAAGTACTACCTTTTACCCGTAAATAGATGGGCTAATAAAGCGTCTAAATACATTATTAGAACACTACCTTTACTACTATATTAATTATTAACAGGATAGTTAGACATTATAGTTGGCTTTAGTGTAATATATATATAACATAAGCATCTATAGTAGTATAAAAAACAACCCCTTATAAAGCACTGTTTAGGGTAAAAGTAAATAACTCCTAGAACGTTAAGAATATTATTCCTAAAAGGGAGGCACTGGCGGCGTCTAAAAGAATTAAGTAAATAAGAATTCGTAGAAAAGAACTTAAAAAGTACTTTCTAAACGCCTAGGCTATATAAAAAAAAGTACTATAACAAAAAATATATACCTAAAGAATTTAAAATAAAAGACGAAGTCTTACTATTTATAAAACATATTTAGATAAAACATATTAAGAAGAAGCTAGACTATAGGTAGCTCGGACCCTTTAAGATAATTAGAAAAACCAAAGTAAACTAAGCCTATAAATCGGAATTGCCGAAATTATATCTAATATATTCTATATTTTATATTTTCTTATTAAAGCTATATTGGAGAAGAGATAGAATAGAACCGCCCTTACCGAGTAAAATTAATAGGGAACTAGAATAGAATATAGAGGATATTTTAGACTAAAGATAGCGTTAGAAAAAATATAAATTTTTAGTTTATTAGAAAGGATACTCTTAAGCGTAACGTACTCCACAAGCGAGCCGCCACCCCAAGCGAGCCGCCACCCCAAGCGAGCCGCCACCCTTAAAAACCTACCAAAAAGTGGAAAATCCACACTTTAATATCTCAACAACCACTTAATAATAAATTCTAATAATTTGGATTTAGACTTTTCTATATACTTTATAGCTTCTCTTAAAGTCATATAGTATATGGTTTAGTAGTTTTTAAGATATAGCAATTTGGGGGCCAAAATAAGGCCAAAATGCTATATTTTAAAAACTACTAAACCATATACTATATGACTTTAATAGAAGCTATAAAGTATATAGAAAAGTCTAAATCCAAATTATTAGAATTTATTATTAAGTGGTTGTTAAGATATTAAAGTGTGGATTTTCTACTTTTTGGTGGGTTTTTGAGGGTGGTGGCTCGCTTATAGAGTACGTTATAATAGTTAGAAATTTAAGGAGCACCTTTAGCCAGGATATAATATAGCAATTAAAACTGTCCTAAAGATTATAAATTAGGATTTATTAATGGTTCTAAATATACTATAGATAAAATAAAGGGAAAGACCCTATAAATTAAAACTATAAAGTTAAGCATAGGCATTAAAAACGGAAATGCCCCGCCATTATAATAGGGATCCTGGAATTTTATAAGAGAAAGCCTATAGAAATCTATATAAGAACCACTAGGAATACTATCTAAAAAAGACGTTATTTAAAAAAGAGTAGTAGTATTAGAAGAAGAGGCCCTAAGGATATAGAAGGGTTCTCTAAAAATAAAAAAGGAGTAACGTATTCCACAAGCAAAGTATCGACATAAGCGAGTTATTGAAACTAATTCCTTACCAAAATCTATAAATTTCACAACAAAATATCTTAATAACAACACAATAAAAATCTCTAAAATTTTAATAGATTATAAATATTAATTAGAAAAAGTAATTAATATAATAATATAATAATAATTCATTGCTTAACGTCCGATTTAGATCCCTACTGGGCCTACGCGGACTACTCCTTATATATATGTGGGGAGAAAACTATATATAAGAAAACCCCATGATCCATCTCCCTGCCTTTTGGGACTCGCCTGCACAGCACCTACGAGGCGCCTACAAGTCACCTGTGGTGCTCTACTACCTTACTTTTTAACCTCTTTAGGAACCACTGCTGCCATAACAAGCCTACGGACGCGCTAGTATCGCGAACTTAACTCTACTACTGTAGAGTCATCAGGGGGCGCCTAGTGCTCGCCCCTTTGCCTTCTATTACCATTTCCTTTGCGACCCAAAACTGGTCTAGTACATTTTAGCTAATAAGCCACTGGGTAACCGCCTTGAGACCTTTTTGTGTTAAGAGTAGTGTATTATAGTTCTCTGTGCCAGCTACTGAGAGCATTGCTTCTTGGTTGGTGCGTAAGGGGCATAATAGTATTATATGTTTTGGTGTCTGTCTTGGCCAGCTACATTCAAAAATAATTACTAAATTTTTATAGGATAAAACCTTATAATTATTAAAATATTAAGTTTTTGTCTTTAAATTTAAATAAATTATTATACCTTAATAACTAGCAATTTTATTAATTTTAAAATTTTAATATAGGCTTTAAAGTATATATAAAAGCTCAATTTTAAAATTCTAGAGTTTTTTATTTTGTTATTGTTGAGATATTTCATTGTAAATTTTATAGATTTTGGTGAGGAATTAGTTTCAATAACTCGCTTGTGTTAATACTTTACTTGTGGAATACGTTATCCGGTATAGCACTAAAGATATATAATAAAGTTAATAGTATAAAGAGGACCAAAAGGATAGAGAGTAAAGAATTAGAAATTTTAAGAAATTGTAAAGCACCTATAGAAGCACTACCCGTTTATTATATATAGGGGTTATAGTAGTATATTACTTTTATACGGACTTTTACCAAAACTAAGAATAAGGGCATCCCTAAAGTATAAAGTTAATTCCCTATACTAGGACATTCCAGAGGAACTAGAGAGGCACTATATAAAGTTATTCTATAAGAAGAAAGAAAGAATAAGATAATAATTTAAATGCTAGAAGTAGTAATAGAAGTCTCCTCCTCTATCTTAATGTTATTATTAGTAGTATTCTTAGCACTTTTCTCTCTAGAAGTATTAGTATTCTTACTAATATTTTTCTTAAAGCGGTAAAAACTAGACGGACTATTACGGGCGGAGGACTAGCGGGAAAAACGTTTATCTTTGTTACTATTCTTAGTATTATCCCTAGGTTCTAAATTAGCATTTAGGTAAGAATTAGAAAGTTAATGGTTAAAGAGTTAGTATAGTTTTTAAACGTGTTACTAAAGAAACTTACCCAGCTAGAAAGGCCCGCATAAGAGTAAGCTGCTTATAGATGCGCTTCTAGATACTATATATATAAGATTGCTACGTTTTTATGGCAGTAAAAACCCTTATTAAATTAAAGAGGCTATAAGTAATAGAAGACACCTTCCATTTCTATCTTTTACTATTTTAATATAAATAGAAATTCCTAATAGCGCGTTAAAGCTAGTAAGTCTTACGCGCGTAAATAGCGGGGATTTAATATAGTTAGTAAAATCTAGAATAGGATAGAATGGAAAATACTAAAATATAGGTTTTCCTCTGGCTGCGATAGTAGGAATATTTAGATTTGTTTTTGCTAAAGCGCGGTATCTTATAGGCGTAGGACAGGTCTAGCGTAAGCGCGTAAACGCAACAATAGTAGCACTTTAGAGAAACCACCGTAGGAGTAATAGAAGTGGTCTATAGTGCTATTAAGAGAGGGACAACGCCGCCGCTAGTTTAGGGATGTATAGTATAACTATAAGCTATTGCAAGAGAATACTATAGGAAGTTAGTATTATTAAAGAGATAAAATAGGGATCCTATTACTTATAAACGTGTTATAAAAAGAAAACAAAGTAGTAGTAAAAAAACAGTTAGAGATACAGAAGCTTAAAGCTAAGATATAATAAAAAACAGTTTGCTAAAAGGCAAGATAAATGGTATTATTAATGGAAAAATATATAAGAGATAACAGCTTATAAACTGGAAGAAATTAAAATTAAGACCTTATTATTAGGACCTATTTTAGGTAAATAGAGATAGTAGCTAGTTTAAGCGTCGTATAGGATAATCTTTAAATTAGCTTATAACAAACTCTTATAATAAAAAAGGTAAATCCTATGCAATTTTTATTTTTATTATTAAAGTTCTATTATAAAAGTATTATAAAGAGCTATAGTAGAAGAAGAGCGGAGGAATAGAAGATAAAAGTAAAGTTTTATATTAGTAAAGAGCTAGCAATAAGCTATATTATAGAGTACCTAAAAACTTCTCTAATGGTTTTAGTTGGAACTCTATAAGAGTTTATTAAGAGGTAAAGTCTTAGAGGACTAAAACCCATAAAGGGAAGGCAATTATAATGGGAGCTCTTAAAAGGTATATATTAGATAAGACAGATAAAGGTTTTACTAATATCCTACTAATATCCTAGAGAAGATATGGTTAGACGGATAAGGGGTAAAGGGTTTTACTAGTATCTTAGAAGGATTATAAAGGGAGCTAGTTCTCCTCTAGAGAAAAACTAGTAATTGGTCTCTAAATAAAAGAGGTTAGAAAGCATTTGTCCTTTAATATATAAAGCTTATTCTACTTTTAACTTACCTTTTACTTACCTATAACTTTTATTCTACACTATTGATTAGATAATTATACGTTCCGGTTAGACTAGCCTCTTATAATTTCTTATATAAATTCGCTTTAAGGTAATATAGGAAGGCGTAAAGCTTATTACGCTAATAGACTAAGTAGTTTATGCGGGGTTATTTCTAACAGAAAGAGCACTTAAGTGGTTTAAATCTTACCTTACTAAGATATAGGACGATAGGAAGATAACTACTAACCTAGAGGTTAAGTATATGTTTTTAAGCTAGGGAGAATTTGTAGGCCAACTTACGTAGATATTTAAAGACTTTAAGGTAATAACTATAGCGGAACGGAAGCTTTAAAAGCTAGTATAAAGAACTTTAATAGTTAAGTACACGATACAGTTTTAAACGCTTACTATATAGGTTAAATAGAATAATAGGGCGCTTATAGCACAGTATAAATAGTGACTTAAAATAAAAGTCTAGGACATAATTATCCTAACAGAAGATGCGGACACGTTTAGGGAACTAATAGATTAAGTAATTAAAAGTCTAAGGAGTAAAGGCTAAACTAGGGATCTTAATAGTAGAAGATATTTAGGCAGACTCTATAGCAAGACAGATGGTTTAAAGAAGGAGCTTATATAAACTGCGGAAAATAGGATTATTTTACTAAAGACTATAGAGGTAGTTAAAATTAATAAAAAAATTTTTTAAGTAGCTACGTAGTAAAGGGCATTAGGTTATTAGAGGACAATAATATAAATATAGGTGTATTGCGCGGGACTAAGAAGTATTTAATTAAGCACTTTGCGTTTTGTTATAATAATCTATACCAAGCTTAAAAGGACGCTAAGTATAGTATAAGCTATTGGCTATAAGAGCCAAAATTATTAAAGTTTAAGGAAACTAATAAACTATTATGTAGATTAGATATTAAAGACAATAAATTTAATATAGGCAAAATATTTACAAATAATAAGGTAATAAAAATAGCTTACTAGAAGCATATAGACCTTAAAAAAGTTATATTAGAAGTAGAAACTAAAACCGCTATAGAGCAAGGTTTAGTAACGAGAATTATAACTCTATTAGATATAGTACCTATTACTTTATAAGACGGAAGGAGAAGCATTCTAAAGGGATTAAGTAGATAACTACTAGTGCTAACTTACTACTTAATAAAGGCAAAGGGCTATAGGCTTAAGATTTTTAAGATAAGATAAGAGAAACCTAAAGACCTATAATAGACGAAAACTAATAGAAAAAGGCAATAGCTTAGTTTAAAGATAAATAAATAAGTATGGGATAAAGATTCCCCAGGAACTAAGATTTTGAAAAATAAATAAGGTCTATAGTAATCCTAGGTAAACGTGGTATTTAGCTTAAGGGTTAAAAGATTAATATAGCAATTAAGAAGTAAGAAGACTTTAAGGATCTACTTTTAAGGTAAGAAGTTTAAAAAAAACTATAAAGGAGTTTAGATAATAATTATTTATATAGTAAGAATAAAAACTAGACTAGAGGCTTAGTATATTAGAACGTTTAAGGGACAGAGTACCTATATAAAGAGTTACTAATAGGCTAAGGTTAGGAATGCTAAGAACTAAGTAGTTAAGTAAGCTGGAGTAAGAAGAGGATTTAGAAATCCTAACTAGGTTTACAAAACGATATATAAAAGGCTATAATAATGCAGTAATAAAGAGATACTTTCTTATAAATAGATTGTATATATTTACGGAGCTATATTAAAAGTAGTATAAATAGCGAAGAAACGATAAATAGGAAGATTTCCGTATACGGCTAGATAAGAAAGCTATACCGGACTAAGTAATATTAGAAAGATAGATAAGTTATATAAAAGGGGCACTAGTTATAATATTAAAGAATCTAAAAGAATAAGCTATAGACTGGAGAAAAATAATATAGATATTGGTACTAGCGACCGAAACAGTAACACTTAGATTAGTATAATAAAGGTTTAAATTTAAAGATAAAGATAAGCTATAAGCTAACTTAAAGCACTTAGCGCATTATATATTGTTATATATTGTATATATTGTATATATAAAGTACTAAAAGAAAAGAACCATAAGTACTTAATAAGGATATATTAGGCACTAGATAAAAGAAGGTTTAGGAATACTAGGTATATATACAGCTAGTATTTAGTAGAAGTCTAGGAGTTAAACAACCTAATACTTTAACAAAAAAGATTCCTTATAGAAGAATGCTTAGACGGATAATAGTGGTGGGAATGCACCAAAAATATATATCTATAGTATATAGAGGAAAAGAAATAAACTAAGTATAAATAGGATCTAGTAGCCAAGAGTTGGGAAAAGGAGAGGCCTATAGGACTAGGGAGAGCTAGTAGTAGAGCCTTAGACCTTTAAAGGAATTTAAGAACAGCACTTAAATTTATAAGTTAAATAGCAAGATTAAAAGTTTAAAGCGTTAGTAGATAGTAGAATAATAAGGAATTATATATTATTAATAACGTATTTCACGGGTGAGCTGGTCAAACGGGTGAGCTGATCACTTCAAAAACACACCAAAAAATGGAAAAATCACACTTTAATATCTTAACAACCACTTAATAATAAATTTTAATAATTTAA
>Ga0307507_10004054_pt1 | contig 26809 bp, 24 predicted proteins | sample 7_EM_MG_FD_207223 | JGI IMG/M metagenome (GOLD analysis project Ga0307507, IMG submission 207223) | Populus trichocarpa ectomycorrhiza microbial communities from riparian zone in the Pacific Northwest, United States - 7_EM | ecosystem: Host-associated > Plants > Roots > Unclassified | place...
TGGTGCTGTGCTGTGTTGTGCTATCTTGTGCTGTGCTGTGGGGAACGGGTGAGGTAAAGGGAAGGGGGTTTCTTCCTTCCTTGATTGATGGCTTGATTGGGGCTGGTGTTTTGTTTCGTGTGCTGGGGGTTGGTTGTTTGGGTGGTATCATAGTGGCCGGTTTGTGTAGGAAAGGGCCGGTCCTTCATTGCGCTTTGGAGAAATTGGGGATAGTGGTGTGTGTGGAGTTGGGGTGCTTTTTTGGTGATTACTTTGATGTTCGAGGGGGCGTACGGGCTTAGCTAAGGAGGTTTATTGGGTTGATTTGCTGGGGTAGATTGTGGTCTATTGATGGCGACGGAAGATGCTGTAGGGCTGCTTGCTTGTAAGAAGATTGATGGCCGAGATTGGGGGTAGATGGGCAGGTGGTTTTTCGATACTTGCTCTTGCTATGTGTGAGTGACAATTGATGAAGTATCAACTACCTTTGTGACTCGGTGTAATTATGTTACTGCGGGCATCTGAGATTGAACCAGCAGCTACTGGTATGCATAATTTCTACGATCCGCTGTTAGTTGTGCTGCTGGAGCTGTGCTGCATTGCATGCCTGGTTGGAGCATGTGATAGAGATGGTGTGTCGGCCGAAGGTTTGCACCTCTCTCTCGCAGCACTCCATGCTCAAGCAAGCTGCAATAATAGTACCCAAAGGGCAATTGTGGAATTCCGGCATCATCACGCGCCTCCGTTCCCCCCCACTTTCTTCCCCTCTCCCGCCCTTCGCCAGGAGACATGAAAATTGAGGGTTATTCCAGTTTTTTGAACTTTCTTCTTTTTTCTTTTTCTTTTCCCTCTTTGAAAAGCAAGTACTGTGCGGTGCAGTACGTGCCATAGGCTAAACTGCGCAATTTAATTAATTCAGTGGACAGTTCTCTTCTCCAAAAGGCGAAGCACCGCCAAGGGAGGGATGAAAAAAGCTATGTATGAGTCGTTCGTCCCACTCTTACATCTGCACGTGTCGTCCACTTTCGATGCTAATTTTGCTTCCTGGAGGCTTCTTCCTCCAGGGTGGGGGAGAAGAAGAGAAAATAGACCGGGGTCTTGAAGTTAGTTGGCGAGCTAGACATGGCAGGTATTGGATCGCTGGTTGGGCTTGTATTACCCACAGTGCCTGGCCTGATTTTCCGCTTGGCAAGTTCAATGTGCTGCCCCCACCTTACAATCAACGATGGGGGCCGGATATGTAGGAGTCTCTGCATTGAGTTTGCGCGAACAACTTGATTGTTGATCTCTCTTCCCCCTTTTTTCATAGGGAGGGAAGTGAGAAGTCCAAGTATCGGATAGTGGTTGTTGGAGGGTTTATACTTGCTGATGGAAGCTAAAACGGAATAGGCTTCCGGGTGTCGTAATCGTAATCGAGCCCGTACTCGTGGTGGTTTATACACAATTACTCGAATACGAGCGTGAACCCCATGGTGGATATTGCGACGCTTTCTGGAGTTGCGGATGCCTAGTTTTCCGGGGCGATAAAAGGATGGGGGATTTTCCTTGGACTGAAGGGATCAAGCGAGCGAGGTATCGTCCGGCTGTATCCATTGCAACGGAATTGCATTTCTTCTATACTTTTCATTGACTATTCTCAAGTATCATGACTGAATCGCTTTTGGCGACTTGGTCTCTTTTTTAGGCCAAGCCTATCCACCTCATTCAACCCGAGACGGTAAAGAGTCGCGAGGGCTGTACGACTCCTGGGTTTGAGTTACTTACCTGTGACAAATCGCTAGACCTATTGAGCCCAATAGGGTGTGTTTGTGCTGAGCCCGGGAGTAAGCCAACCTATATTGCTAGTAGTGTCGCCCGTGTAGAAGAATTTGTTTCAATCATACCCGCGTTCCAACCTTCCAAGTTTCTCGCACAGCCGCCAGCAGCCTTCGATCTCGAAGTGCGAGAAAAGCAAAGTACTCGAGTACAGAAATACCGGTAAATAAGGAGTTGCCAGCAGAGTTCTGATGCAAATGGTAAAATTATCGTATCATATCCTTGTCCGTACGATGACATAACTACCCGCTGCAGATCATCAACAAACTTTGTCGATCCCCCACAGAGGATAGGGCAGGTAATTTGCGCAAGAAGCCGAAACGAAATGCCCCTTTTCCGTTTCATGTCTGGGGTGTTCACGTTTGTCCATGTGTGAGCATAGCAGTGAGAGTTGATAGTGACTCTGTGTTGGGGAGAGAATTAAAGAAAGTGGGGGTCCTTTCTTTGCAAATTGGATGGTTGTGGATGGTGTACTAAGAGTGGATGGTTATAGTCTAGCCTACCGGTGGGGGGCAAGTCTTTCTGGCAACAATTGAAGAACGATCACCTATAGACGTGGGTATTGGGACAAAAGAAGAAAAAACAAGGCTTGTAGTATTGCTATTCAGACGGAAAAGAGCTGGTATGTGAGCACACGTGCAATACTGCCTACTATAGTACCGGTATCAAGCGGTACAGTAACGATTATCCAAGCTATCCACAGATCGCTTCTGGGGTGCTATCTTGTCGCCAGATCGAGTCGGCAAATTCGAGCCAGCCCATGTGGCAATTACTAGGCTGTAACCTACTCTCGGCGTGCTCATTCTGGTTGTGTGCTGCTGGAACGGGCATGTGTTGTGTATCGTTCCCTGAATCCTCGACATGGATTTGGGGTTCTTGCAGGCATGGACCGTAGTTTTTCTTTCTCCCTTCCCCACATATTTGTATTACGTGTAACAATGCCTTGGGTACACTTGCATCATTAAACCGGATAAAATGCGTTGGTGAATAGAAAGAGAGAAGTCTGTTCAACTACTTTTGAAGCGAGCAGAGCAGTAGTGAGGCGAGGAAGGCTCGGAAACCGGTGCCTGGTTATGATGATGATGATGATGATGATGATGGTGATGATGATGATGGATGGATGTATGGATGCGTGCATTAAGTTTGCTGCTTATCCTTTCGAGGGTAAGGCTATGGCACAGCAGATGCGAGACTGCGCCTTCCTCCAACAACAGGCACGCGACTAGGCCCGGGGGAATAATGGAATGATTGTCTAGAGTTGGGTATGATATAGTGTATGAAGTATCATAGATGGCAAAATCAGCAAAACCTATTGTTATAATTGGTTCAACTTGAGGTAAGGCAAAAGAGAATTCTTGAAAGAGTAGTGATCCACAAATACATAGGTTCCATCCCAGTGTAATAGGTAGGAGTTTTATTTAGCCTGTTTACGAATACGGTAGGATGTCTCCTTGGTCAAACAGGCCACTTGCCTCTAGGATAGCCTACCGTACTAGGTAGGTTAAACTTATCTTATCCTACTTACCATGTAGAAGAGATTTTTTTTTAAAAATCTTTACAAAGTATAACATAATAAGACTGAGAACTCTAGCTAGTATGCATAATAATAATGGTCCAAGGTGCTTATACTGTATCTACTTCCACTATGGATTCTAGCTTTTAGCTTTAGCTACTATTCTATTTAACAAGTATACTTAAGTACTTCATTAGAGAAAACTGCTAACTGCTTAATGATCAAGCAAGCTTATTCTTTCAAGCTTAGGACCGAGCTGAAAATTTACCAAAGCTACTAGATTTGTAGTTCAAGTATATGGTTTGTATGTACTGTAGATAATGCAAGTTGTCGCCTCAAAAGATGACACTTCATAAAGGAACAATCATTTCAATAGCTAGATTCATGTAGGTATACGGTGGTTGCAGGGTCATGTGCACAATCAGGTGCTATAAAGTTGTGGTTTGTTCTTTATATCGCATAAGATTACTAATTGTGTGGCTCTGCACGGGCTGGTTATTGGTTTGGCGATCACCAAGCTGTGTGGGTGCCTTACTGCAACTCGGCAGTGCGAGGACGATTCTCGAGTAGATGATGGGATGGGAACTATGTTGTGCTGCTTGCCAATTCTAAAAGTATCCGGCAAATCTGCAAGCCTTGGCAACTGGATTTTCAGGTACTTTTGGAATTGGCGAATAGATTGCTGTACTTTTTACCCAAGTACAAACGCACCAGAGATGACATTCTAATTATATTGGGCATATTAGACCCTTGTTGCTATCCGAGGGGCTATTGTGAGGGGTTTCCATCCTTTATTTTTTCCTTCAGGTTTTCTTTTGCTGAATTAAACGTTACTCGGCGGGAGGAAGGGTCATGATAAATCGGTGAAGTCTACCGGATATCGGATCGTCTCAGTACCGGATCTAAGAATTACCTTAGTTCTTTGGCAAGGCAGAGCAATCGGACCAAAGCTCCGGCCTGGAGTGTGCGCGTGTGGTGTGTGTGCTGGTGGATGAGACGATACCTTCCTTGCCGGAGTACCGGTAGTCATCTTCGACTTCAAGTCCTGGAGTGACAACTTGGTTCTGGTGATGTGAGAGAAGGAAACCCGCAAATTTGCTAGCCAGTCCCCCCTTTGGAGAAGAGGTGGTCAAAAAATGTGAATACAGGCCAGGGAGGGGAGTCGAGGTTTCTGCTTCTGCCCGATAAGAAGTACCTTAGCAGGGTGTCATACGCACGCACTCTTGCCGGAACACGTTTTGTTCATCAGTCCGTGGGCGAGGTGGTGACCCCTATGCCGGCGTCTTCCTTCATGCGAATCATAATTTTAGCAGTGAGACACTGGAAGGCGTTGCTGGACAGAAGAGTTGAGGGGGGCAAGGGAATAGCACTTGGAAGACTTGGAAGAGGGATAGTCAGTTACCTTTGAAGCCTGACTGGCGGAAGAGGGAACCTGGGCGGCAGGATGAGATTGCACTGTTACTGCCTTTTTACGCTCGGCACCCAGTCACATGCAGCGCAGTACTCGAGTACAGTACGAGTACAGTACGGGACCTATTATATCTTGCAATATGACGGCAGCCTGCTGCTCCTCTTGTGGTCTGGATATATTCGCTTTGAAATATCTGTACGAGTACTGAATGTGTAATAATATCATGGAAACCAAGGGTGTCCATTTACTGGTACTTCACATGCACTCACTGCTCACTGCTCACTGCCCCTCCGTGCTATGATGGCTTCTTGTGTTGCATTTGTGCGGGCCTGGAGGCGGGAGGCCCCATACCGATGGTGTTGCTACTTTCTACCCTACGTACGCCGCTGCGTACTTGTTCGTTACATACTGACCAACCCACAGGATCACATTGAGGCCCTTTGGTTGGTCTAACCAGCCCGAGTCAGCCCCAGTCTCGCTCAAGGGGAAAAGGAATTGCGGTGTTTTAGGTGCGGTGTGTATATAACTCGGACTCTCCCAGCTTTTTCATCCTCCTTTTTTCATTACCTTTAAAGTTGAAACCCTGGGGTTTGTCTGCTCTTTGAATTGTTCTCCTCCTCCTCCCAACTACTTCTCTTGGGTTTGCTTTTGTTGGACGCCGGTCATTTTTTTCTCCCCACTCGAAACGTGCAGTACGGCAATTTGTTTACAACTTGAGCCTCCGTTTCCCTCTACCCTTCCCGCGATAATGTCCCAGCAGTTCGGTCTGCCAGCCCCACCGGTACCGTGGTACTCGCACCCACGCTTTAACACCCTCAAGGATCATTTCACGGGAAGTCTACATCATCATCATCATTCTCACCTGGAACCTCTCCGGATATAGTGAGTGGGGCTCTTACTCTAGGCTTCTTTTACAAACATGGCACTTTTTCTTCTTCTCCTTTTGTGTGCTGCACGGCCCTGCTTGGCGGTAGTGATAACTGATTGGTGAGGTGTTTGTACTGCAGCGCGAACGGCGTGTACTATCCCAACTGGAGGATCTATAAGAATGAGCCTCCGAGTTCCTTGAAGTTGGGATTGATATCTCACGTGTTTTATTCCTTTGCGTGGGTGAAGCCGGATGGAACTGTCCATGTGTGTGAACCATTCCCCCCTTCTTTCCTATCATTCCCTTCAATGATTGCTTGTTTGCTGACCGTAGATGCGATGAAGCTGAGTGATGAGTGGGCAGATTCACAGATTGACGTTGACGGTGTGAAGGGTTGCCTGAGATCTTTTCAAAATTTGAAGACGAAGCACAGTCACTTGAAAGTGGTGTTGTCTGTTGGCGGCGGTGGAAAGGGCAGTGACAACTTTGCCGCTGTGGCTGCAAACCATGCTTCCAGGGAGCGATTTGCTCATACCGCCCGAGAGCTAGTCAACGAATACGGACTCGATGGGATAGATAGTAATACCACCCCCCCCACTACTTCCTCCACCCCATTCTTCACCCCTCCCGCTCCCCACCACATCTGATATTACCTCGCGAAAACTGACAGGAGCCCCTGCGATAAATTAGTCGACTGGGAGCATCCATCCGATCATGAACAGGGGCACGACTACATTGCACTCCTTGCTGCCATCAGACAACACCTCCCTTCCCCGCGTTATGTCCTCACATCAGCTCTACCGGCGGGCGAGTGGGCGTTACAGAATATCGACCTCCACAGGGCACACCAGTACCTGGACTACATTAATCTAATGACGTACGACTTTTCAGGACCCTGGGTTCCTCAGTCAGGCCATCACGCCCAGCTCTTCTCTCCCCCCCATCCCCACAACGACGCAGCACGCCTCTCCGCTCACTCTGCTGTCTCCTACGTCATGTCCAAGTCCGTTCCGTCCTCGAAGATTCTCCTCGGCATACCGGCCTACGGGAGGAGCTTCTTGGGCTGCCACAATCCCGGGCAGCAGTACTCTGGCAGTGCCGGCGAGGAGGGCACATTCGAGTATAAGGACCTACCCAGACCTGGAGCTACAGAGTACACTGATGAGAAGTTGGGAGCTGCATGGTGCGTTGGTGGTGATGGCGGGTGGGTCAGCTATGATAATCCCACTACCGTCAAGCTTAAGGCGGATTATGCGAAGAATAATAGACTCGGCGGAGTCTTCTTCTGGACGGGAACGGCAGATGGAGAGGGGCCTAGAAGTCTTGTCGAAGCGAGCTTTAGCAGACTTCACTCACAGTAGTAAAATAGCCCGTAGCATCGTTATCGTGAATGGAAGCGCGGCGTCATTCATTTTTTCTTTTTCTTTTTTGCTTCCAAGTGCTTTTTTATATCCTTCGTCTCACATTCCTTTGCTTGCTTGTTCTCAAGAGTTTCCTTGATTTTCCCCCCCCAAACCAAACCAAACCCAATTCCTTCAAAGAAAACTTGGTTTGCTCCCTGTACGGCTCACATTACATCATGCACCCTTTCCTCTTCCTCCAACTTGCCGTATTCCACTGTACGGCATTCGAGGACTGCACTGTACTGTACCTGCAGCCGGAATCACAACGCGGCGACATTCATCTGTTCGTCTATCAATCTGTCATGTTACTCATTCTTTCCATCCATGATAGAAAGAATTTTTAGGGTGGACCATTAAGAAAGTGAGGCGCTGAGAGATATGTCCAATTATCTTTACGTTTTGTATGCCACACTTACTAATGATGTGTGTGGTGATTGCGATTGCGACTGGGTGAGAGGGTATGACTGCGGGGTTAGGAGGAGCCCTATTACTTGTTGCATGGCGTTGGCGTTGTTGTTGGTGGTGTGCAATGGTGGGAGTTAGAGGTATGGAAGTGACGGGGCTCTCTGTCTGGTGTACAGTACGGTACGGTGGTTTTGTTTTTGGTTGTTTTGTCCCGTGCCTGTTCGCTCGCTCGGGAGAACGTGGTACTGCACTGTACTGTACAGTACACTTACGGTACGGTTCGTTAACACAGATGATCGTTAACCAGCTTGACGATGCTCGCCTGCTCACCACTCCTCATCAACCTCCCATTTAGTATTAGGTGTGCCTCGGACTGTGTAATTTTTTGTGTGGAATAGGTGAGATAGAATAAATATGAGTTTGATATTTAGTATACCACCTTTTTGCCTTAATAAATGCCTCAATTCTACTAGAAATAGCATACACTAATCTTTCAGAGAAAGGGCTGGCATCAACTCCCAAGAATGAATAAGGCCTTCCTATATTAGTGGCTTTACTACTACCTTCTCTGCTGATCTAATTCCTGTAGCCAAGTTGAGATAATATTTATGGCGAGGCTTCTTAAGGTGGTCACAAACGTGCTCAATTGAATTGGGATGAATTGAAGATGGTAGACCGCCGGTCTTCTAATATCTCTAGATTATTCTCCTCCAACGACGTTATTATAAGTCTCGCAGTATGCTTCTAGCACGATCCGGTACAATGGCTAGACTGACGGCTTTCCTGTCTAATTCTTTCAATGGGAAAAAAAAATCCGGTAAATGAAAGTGTAAAGTCTGAATATATACTGTCATGCTACTCTATATACTTTTGCCAGTGTTCGCAGCTCTTATTCTATTACATGCTGGTGATTTCTTCAATTGATCCGGGGATGGCTGTCTATGCTTTGCTTAACCTCTTTCGGCCTTTTTTGCTCCTTTCATACACTCTTGGGAGTAACATTTCCTTATAGGATATAAAGACACATTGAACTGCCCAATATGTAGATTTCCCGGTGCTATGTCCTGAGTTATCGATTTGAACTTATCCTCCCTTATCGTGCAATTGTCTGATAGCTATACTTGAGATACTGTCCGTATATCTTCTCTTATAGGGCAGGTATCAACCCCGGTCTCTCAGATTTTATATTCCTCATAGATACCATACTCTCTTAATCTTCTGTCAATCGTCTTCAGCAAAAGCTAAATTCTTGGTGAAGTTGCTAATAGAATTTCCCCATTAGGCATAAAACATAATACCGTGATGGCAGCCTTCTCGAGCTATGTATGATATATTACGCGAGTAGAAATAGGATGGTATAGTAGTTAAATTTGGAGCCGATAGTATACGCTATAATACATTCTCTAGACTGGTAGTCGGTGGGCTGTAAGTTTCAGCACTCACCACCCTAGCTTTAACTTATACTCATCCCGCCGCTCTGGGGTATAATATAACTTAAAAACCTAAGCGTAAAAATGAAATAAGCTCCCCTAGTCGTCAATGCTCGCAGCACACTTACTCACCCACCTTCCTTTCTCCACAAACCTCCTGAATCTCCCAAGTTCAGTAAGACGGGATTCACGTGCTGGGATTTGCCGAATCAGCGGTTGTACTATATCGAGAAAAGAGTAATTGACAAGGCTTACGAGCTTTTTTTTACACCTAAGATTCTTTATATCGCCCTGGAGGTCCCCTCCCTGGCTGGGAGGGGGGGATTCATGTTCTAGAGTTTAACCCAGCACATGGCATAAAAGAAGAGAGTCACGGAATATCACTCTAACTTTAATCCCCATTGGACGAACCGGGAGCAAGAAGCGCCAGCCCCCGCGCAGAGGGGGTTTGTCTAATGGTGTGATATTCCTCACATGCAAGTGTGTTCAGCGCGTCTTAAACATCCCGTGATAATGATATCCCCTTTTTGTGGAAGGGGTATTTAAGGCCACATTAGGACTTTTATTTATTTATTTAGTTTTTTTTTTGCTTTTGGTAATTAGTTGGAATACAGTATGGTTGTTTTTTACAATATTAGTCTATTAGCCGGTAGGGGTTGAGTTGGGTAACCTAACGTAGTAATCTTGCTTGCTTGCTTGCTTACCCGCTGGGAAGTGTACGAGTATAGTAATGGCTTTCCGTAACGGGTATTGTGGAGGTAAGCTTTAGTCAGGAATGTATGCGGTGTGGTGATGTGTGGTCAATGGTAAAGGAGGTTTCGGTTTGGGGGTTATAGGGGAAGTACCGTAGACGGCCACCCCCTTCACCCGGGTAGCTAAACCCAAATAAGAAACTTTCAAGTGGTTTATCATACTTGGATGAATTGTGGCTACTATACTGTGCTGACCACAGCTCGTTTCTTCATACAAAACTCGCCAATCAGTATCTGTCCGGGCTGCCTGGAGGGCCGTCTATTGACGGCTAATAATAGCTAACATATGATCAAGGTGGGAGCTAGGCTGCAAACTACCCCCTCCGAGTGAGCGTCAGTGCACTCATTCACTCTCATCACACAATACAGCACATGGCTTTCAAGGACGCTGCATAACGGATTCTAACCGCACAACCATGCATTTAGGGTATTTTCACGAGCTAACAGGGATCCCTCCGTACTTAAAGCAGAAAACTAGAAATCGGAATCTAAAACTCTTGGGGGAATATTTAGCAATGTATATCCTTCTGTGTACCTTATTGTATTCTGTCCTATTTTCCCTTTTCAGCTGTCACTGCAGGGATTTGGATTTTTCAAACTTCCGTTCTAGTCTTCATCAAATTTTATGCGCCGAATACTTGAGTAGAGTGGGATAGCGCCGGATAGCTGGGCCCTTCCCCCCATCCTCCTCCTCTCCAACTAAAGTTCATGGGAACCCAGGACGTACCGAATTACTGGCATTCGAAGGAAAAAATGATAAAAGAAAGGACAAAATAAAAAAACAGTTCCTCTAATAATTTTTTTATAGAGAATTCCCCTTACAAAAGCATCCAGTGACCTCCACCCTATTATAATAATATTATCAACTATTTCGGAGCCCACGGTGGAAGTCATGTTGCAATTCGTTGTTGGATAAATTGGTTGTGAGGTTCTTTGGATTCAAACTCCTCGACGACGACTTCCTATAGCTTTAACTCGTGTGGAAGCGAAGAACTATGGGTTGTCGCAGCTCTAATTTACTAGCACGTTTTTTTCGATCACAAGGGCGTTGGAAACTGTTTACTCTGTTTGTAGCGGGTCTTGTGCCTGTAGTCTAATAGAAACCCATCTCCAGATGATCTGGAGGCCTGGTTTTATGTTTTTCACTAGGTCAGAGATATTTATTGGGTCCCATTTTTGGTCTCATTGTTTTCCCATTTTTTGTCTACCCCGTTCGGTCTTCTAGATGCGCTTTGTTGTTGGCAGGCGGGAGGGAGGGAGGGGGGAGTGCAAAAAACCCGATTAGACCCTCTGGATCGTTACGTTGTTTTTTGATTGTAAAGTATGGTGCAATCGACGACCAACGGTGTTATGTGCAAGAACTACCCATACTATTTAACCTTATGTGTCCTCCCACGAGGCTATGACATGGAATTATGAAGGGTTAGGCTGCTATCTGGGAGCTATATTTAAAAGCCTCCATAATTGCTTGGGCTAACTAATATTAACTAAAGCGATAGGGATATCAACATTCCTCCGGTCACAATATATCACACGGTCCCTCAAAATACCAAAACCCTCTCATGAACCCTAACTTGGGACCTAACCCTCCCATCCTCCACACAAAATCCCTAGAGCGAGAAACTTCTTGGCACCCCTATAAATACCACCACCTCCCCCCACCAAATCCCCTTCTCTCCTCTCCATGGAATTTGCATCACTGTTGCGGAGGAGCTCTGGGACTGTGACGACAGCCCGAGCTCCTGCCCGCCGGGAGCGTCCCGGCTCCCACGAGCAGTATTTACCGTTGCTTAAGAGCACGGTAACACCCCTCATACCATAAGGAGGGTGCCTGATAGGAAGGATACTTTAGACCATGGAATCATATGGATTTGGCTATCGTCCGTTGGGCTGACCAGCGGATGGCTCGTGGGACCCCAGCGTGGTTGACACCTTGACGTGGTGCTGGGGCTTTTGAACTAAGATCAACCGTTGTAGGCTTGGTGAGGTGTGGTGATGATTGATTGGTTTGTATTGGGGGGAGTGGTGGTGATACGTTCCCAAGGAAAGGCTATCCCTAATTGGGGGCTTTAGATCAGGTTTGCTATGGTGAAGGGTGAACTTTGTATATAGTCGGGGAAAGAAAGAAAAAGGAAAAATCTTCTTTCACGCGTAGAGGAGAAGTGTTCAGCCTTAGAGTTGAAAGAAAAGAAAAAAACCGTCTTTCGAGTTTTCAAGCTTCGAGTAGGTCTTCTGATTTGTATGCAAAAAAAAAAAGGAAAAAAAAGGACCCAAGCTATACACGTCCAAAACCCTTTTAGCTGGAAACTTTTATGCACAAATATTTTTTTCTTTGTTTTTTTCCTCCCCAGCCACAGGGCCAAACACCTCTAATGGTGTCGTAAGTTCATATGGATAGTCCTAATACTTACAAGTACTATTCTATTATCGGAATGAGAGCATGCTTACCACAAACAGACAAACTGCACTCCTCATGGCTTCGGGGGGACTGGGGCCGGTGTTCCAAATGCACTTTTTAAGGCCTTGGGAATCGAAAGGAAGCTCAGTTCGGTGGGGTTTAGCTTGTCCCGTGATGGTGCTTGGGTATGGTCGTGGGGTGTTATTGGGATGCTTGTTACGTATGGGCTAACTTAACTAGCTTAATGGTTTTCGCCTTTCTTTTTTTTTTTGGGGGGGGGAGAAGGGCTACCGGTACTGTAAGTGGGTTGAAGTATTATAAGAGAAGAAGGAAGGAAGGAAGGAAGGAAGACAAGGTGGCTAGGTAGCCAGATGGCCAGACGCATATATGTAACTTTCCGATGAGGGCAGCCCCCCTTTCCAAGCGGTCTCACCGCCCACCAGTGGGTTAGCCACCTGCCCCTAATATCTCCAGGGGTTGGTGGTTCTATCTACCTGCGAACTCCTATACATGATATCACCCTCTCTATACTCGGGCGCAAATTAAAGTTTTCAGAAGAAGTGACAAACAAAATACATGACTGCAACATAGATATCAAGGTCACTCTCCCCGAGTCTCCGGTTTGCGCCCGAGGATCATACATAAAAATCTTACGAGTGACACCCCATGATTCACAGCTAACCGCCTCGGCAGAGCTTCACTCAACCGCCTCGCACTTACTCTGGGGTGCTTCCTATACCGGCACTTTGAGCCGGCTCCTCCTCTTGGGATTCATTTTGGTTAAAGAGCACCTTACTGTACAATGTAGCTAAGAGATCTAGCCATGAGCCACATAGCCTTTATTCCACGCTTACTCTTAAGTCTCAAATATTTGAGGAGGAAGCTCTGCGATTTCTCCTCTTCTTTCAGACGAGTGATACTCAATGATTGCTCCTTCTGTGGGAATGATTTAGCCTAAGTGTGGTGTGAAGAGACTTCAGCCTACCACCTAAGGAGAGCTCGGTCGGCGGAGATTACCACCAGGTGGCGTAAGCAGAGACCCCCCTAGGGCTTTGCACGTGGTCAAGATGCCACGTAGCGGAATACCGTATCGTGCCGGGATCGATTGTGGGTATCATAGTAGATGCAAATCTGTGCCGCACCGGTATCCGAGTCTCGTAAAGATGGAAATTTCGGCCTTAAGCTATGTAACTTGAGAGGTCGCGCGGTTGGTCACACATGGCAGGGTCGGCTTCACGGGTACAGTACGGCGGCTTTGGTAAAATTAGGAATGATTTTTTTTCCCTACTAACCAGCACTAACTAGCTTAAATGTAAAGAAAACCGTGTAAGATTCCACTTCAGTATACTCGCAAAAACCCCGCCGGACCGAAGCTGCCCAATCCGAAAACAAGCCGTTCCAACCCAAACCTCTAAAGCCCTACAAGTACACCGAAAAAGAAGGAAAAACGACGGTGCCATTTACGAGCTCTTGGATCCACTATTACCAGCATCCACGACCTCCGAATCCTTGACGACTGGGAAGGGCACAAGGACCAAGTCAATGTTGCCCCACCACTCGCCCCCAAACTTCCTGTACCAGTCGACAGTAGTCTTTAGCCCCTCAGCGAAGGTGGTCTTCTGCACCCAACCCAAACCCTTCAGCTTGGTAGCATCGACAGCGTATCTGCGGTCGTTGAAAGGACGATCAATAGTGTGCTGGACAAATGAGTCAAAGTCGGCAGCAGGGTCGTGGCCGAACTGTTTCAGGAGAAGCGCGCAGAGCTCCAGGTTGGAAATTTCATCGGTAGAACCAACATTGTAGATTTGCCCAATCAAACCTTTGTGAAGGATAGTATCGAAAGCATCGGCAGCATCACCAGCAAAGAGATAACGACGGGTGTGCTTCCCATCACCATGGAGAAGCAATTTTTCGCCGCGGTGGAGGAGACAGGAGAATTTAGGAATAACCTCTAAACATTGGTGATACTCGTTAGAAGCCCAAACACGCATGGCTATGGAGGGATTGTCTTACTCTCTGGGAATTGGTGAGGTCCGTATACATTGTTGCTTCGGACAATGATGACAGGGAGCTTGAAACTCTTGTAGTAAGAGTGCACCAGCATTTCCGCAGCTGCCTTGCTAGCAGCGTAGGGATTGGTGGGGGCCAAGATGCTCTGCTCAATCAGATCTTCACCGTCCTCATCAACCTCGCCATATACCTCATCCGTGGAGATGTGGATGAATCTCTTCAATGAGCCATGATTCTTGGCACACTCGAGCAATACGTGGGTACCATAGACGTTGGTTGAAGTAAACTCATAAGAATTTCCAAACGACAAATCAACATGGGATTGTGCAGCAAAGTGGAAAACCGTATCAATGTCGTATTTACGGAAAGCATTCTGAACTTCCTCAGGGGAAGTGATATCGCCATGGACGAAGGTGAAGTTTGGAGCACTACTCAGACAACGAGTATTATTCAAGGAAGCACAATAGTCAAGTTTATCATACGAGATGATGTTGTATTCCGGATAAGTGAGGGTGAGATGACGGACAAGCCAGCAAGCACTAATCCATTATTAGCTCCGAGCCAGATGGAAATCCCCGGGATACAAAAATAAAACAATTGGTTAAAACGAAAAGGCTAACAAACATGAAGCCGGCTCCACCAGTAATTAGGATATTCTTGGCATCCTCGAGAGGAGGGAACTTGGTTGCTCCTTTGTAGACTGGAGCATCTCTCCAGATGCCAGTATCCTGAAAGTGACGATGAGTGACAGCTGAAAAGGCACTGTCAGAAAAAGCAATTAAAAAGGCCGGGGAATTTCAGCTCACATCTATTAGGGGCCATATTTTTTATTAGTTAGATAAGGTGGTTTGCGTTTCAGGAAAGAGGAATTGGAGGAAAGCTGATCAAAGAGGTTTAGAACCAAGTTAGCGATACTTTTTCCTCAACAGAAAAAAAAAGGGCTAACCCTCAAGTAGAGAAGAGGGAGGATGGACGGCGATAATCGCCTCCAAAAGGGCCTCGAAGCTTGAAAACACAGAGGAGGGGGATTTACCAAGGCGGATACAAGCCGTATAAGAATAGATAAAAGGGAATACCAGTAACCACGATTGAATTAGAGGGTATCAGGAGGACGCGGAGAAGGATAGAAGAAGAGAAAGAAGGCGAGAGGGGGATGAGTGGAAGGGGAGATAAGTAGTTGGAGCGAGGCGGGCAGAAATTTTTAGGAAAAAAGGAGAGGACCCCTCCTACCGTACTCTTTTTCCCCGCATATCCTAGCTAGATAGAGTGCACCACGGTGCGAGATGATAGCTGTGGGCGACCCTCCTATCACAGCCGAGCGGCAGAGAGGAAAAGGGTTCCAGGAGCATCAGGCATCAGGAACAAGGCCAAGCGAGTATCTTGCCCTCAACAAGCTTAGCGCTTATAGGTTTTTTGTGCAAAGGTAATTGTACAAGTACTCGAGTACCGGTATTTGTGAGCGGTTGACCACTGGCATAGCCCACAAGCAAGCTGTTAAGTTTCCTATTGAAGCACGAAAAAATGTTACCAGGATGGAGGGAAATGAGAAGCAAGCAAGGCTACTACCGGTACTCGAGTACGGAGGCAATGCAGCAATGCGGTGAGTTGGTGCGACAACTAGCCCTGCCATATCGGGGATTCTAAGAGGAAAAGCATCATTAGGATAGGCACAATCAGAGAAATCATATCATATCGTTATGCACATCATCATCGAGGGGGACACATTGGCGATTTTAAGCTCCAACCAAAGCCCCCATCCGGCCACTTGCTCTGCAGGGGGAGTTATCGTTTTTTATATCAAAAATGTGCCCCACTACAAGGATTGAAATACGAGTTTTAACCCTGTGAAGATGACGGAACAACAGTAAGAACTGCTGCTCGAGTAACGGTACCCGGGAACCCATTTCCCCATCGGTGCGCTCGATCAGAGATGCTCAGGTTTGTGATCTAATCTCTGATAATCTCTTGGAGAATCTTTTCCCAACCCAAGCTTCTTTATGTAAGCGGCACTTTGATTATGCCAACCACCGAAGGTGGGATCATAATATCGGAGCTATCATACCATTAAGGGTAGGCACAGCACGGCACTCGTACAGTACTCGAGTACATCCACTAGTGTCACGCGTGTTCTTCCCGAAATCGCGAGTATCGCATAAAATACAACCAATAGCCCTTTCCCTCTGATAATTCACCACTCATGTTGGATAATAGGAGTTTGCTATCATGAAGTCTTTCTATGTTTGCCAGCTCTTGTTTCCCCTCCTGGTGTTGGGGAAATTTACTCCAGAGTCAGTGTACCGGTAGCTTCATTCAACATTTGTTTACACCCCATTAACCTTGACATAGAGATCTCCTGAGCGCGCCCCGCCGTGGGGAAGCAGTCCCTAATAAATCAGGGGTAAGTTCGATCGCCTGCGCGCCCGTCAATTGACTAATTTCGGACCCTGCGATGACAGTCTCTCGCCGTATTTCATCTCTCGTCATATTCCTTCGATACGCATAGCTCAAGCGCCTCCTGGAGCCTTCTAAATCTCAAGGACGGTGACACAACTGTACTTTTTAGTGACCCCACGGTACAGGAAGTGGTATGGCTAGACGATGAAAGCTTATTGTACATTAACGGGACAAACTCGGACATCAAAGGAGGCTCTGAATTATGGGTTGCTAGATACTCAAAGCCAAGTGAAGGGTACCACTCATATCACCCTGCTCTACAAACCATGAATAGGCTAGCTGACCCCTATTAGATATAAGGCTGCCTCCCTCCCTGCATCTGTGTCTAATCTAAAGACCGTTTCTCCCTCTGATAAATCGGTGAACTTTGTTGTGTCAGCATTAACCTACCCCAATGGCACCATATACAACCAGGAGTCCGCCCCTAAGAAACTGGATACTGGATTGATTTACGAATCCCTGTTTGTTCGCCATTGGGATGTGTACGATGAGCCTGAGAAGTCGTCTTTGTTCTCCGGTGTCCTCTCATTTGACGATGACAAATTCAAGCTTAAAAAGGAAATCAAGAATTTGATGGCGGACGCCGATGGCGCCATTGAGACACCCATTGCACCCTTTGGGGGTGCTGATGACTTTGATATCTCCCCGGATGGTCAAACCGTAGCCTTCATTTCAAAAACCCCGTATCTCAACCCGGCAAACAATACCCAAGTTTTGGTATATATTGTTCCTTTTGATGGTACCTCGAAGCCTAAGCCTATCAATCTCGAAGGCAAAGACACGAATGGACATCCTCTTCCTGAAGGCGCCGCATCATCTCCAAAGTTCTCATCAGATAGCGGCGCATTGGCATATCTTCAGATGTATATCAACGGGTATGAGAGTGACCAGAACAATGTCTTTGTCTATAAGATGGATTCTTCGTCTATCACTGCCCTCTGGAAACCATGGGATTGCTCCCCTAGTGGGCTTCTCTGGTCGGGCGACGACAAAACTATCTACCTTACTGCTGAATCATATGGGCGAGTCAGAATTTTTGAAGCACACATCGATGATGACACACCGAAGGAGATTACGGCTGAGGGAAATATTGTGGCCTTGCATCCTCTCCCCTCAGGTGATCTCCTAATCTCTCGGAACTCACTCACTTCGTCTATTGGTTACTTTATCTTCAACCCCTCCTCAAAGCACCTCAAGACTCTACTTCTTCCCACCGACGTGGACCCCCAGCTCGCCGACCTACCTAAAATCACTGTTGAAGGCTTCTCCTTTGATGGCGCAGAGACTAAGGTTCATGGCTTTATCGTGAAGCCATCAAACTTTGACTCTTCAAAGAAAACTCGACTTGCTTTCCTCATACACGGTGGCCCTCAAGGAGCATGGACAGATTCCTGGAACACCCGTTGGAATCCTGCTTTATTCGCCGAAGCTGGGTACATTGTGGTCGCAGTAAACCCAACCGGAAGCACGGGATATGGGCAAGCTTTCACAGATGCTATTCAGAACCAATGGGGTGGACTCCCATATATAGATCTCGTCAAATCTATAGAGTATTTGGAAGACACAGAAGAATACAACTATATCGACTTTGACAAGGCGGTCGCATTGGGTGCAAGTTATGGTGGTTATATGATCAACTATATACAGGGGATGCCATTAGGGAAGAAATTCCAGGCCTTAGTATGCTATCACTTGCCCTATTCGTCACCACGATGCTTACTTAGGACAGGTTTGCCATGATGGTTCATTCGCACCCCAGAACATCTACTCAACTGACGAGCTTTACTTTCCCCAGCGCGAGGTAATTGACACTCCATTATCTCCCTTCTTCCACCTCTACCGCTAACCTTACAAAGTTCAACGGCACTCTCTGGGACGACCCCGAGAACTATTCGAAATGGAGCCCATCGGCCCATATCAAGAACTGGGGAACTCCTCAATTTGTGATCCACAATGCACTTGACTTCCGTCTACCCATCAGCGAAGGTCTATCGGTATTCAACATCTTGCAATCTCTAGGAATCCCTAGCAGGTTCCTTACATTCCCCGATGAAGGCCACTGGGTCTTGAAGCCAGAGAACAGTTTGGTTTGGCACAGAGAGGTACTGGGGTGGATCAACAGATGGACAGAAGCAAGAGCAGATAAGGTGATCGCAAAAATTGGCAAAGTTCAAGCCGTCCTCAAGGCTCAGGACGAGCTTTAAAGCAGAAGGGGTGCCCCGTGTCTTGGCGAAACCTATGGTGCAAGTATCTACATACAATCAATTAACCAATCAATAATCCCACCGCCATTGTCCCATAAACTCCGTGTATAATATTATAAGGTGATAAAGGAAAGAGAGAAAGAAATAAACTACCCAACAACCCTCCCAACCATCTTACCCAAAACTTCCACCTCCAACGCACCAATCCCCAATGCATCAATCCCCCTTGTCTGAGACCCACCCGCCTTGATCTTATAATACCTCTTAACCTTTTCAACATCGACAATTCTCCTCGCAATCACATCATCGTAAACTTCCATAACACCCTCCTCTCCGATCACCCTTCGAATATTCCCCCCCACCTCCTCCTTCTCACACCAGTACTCCCCGCTCCCATGCGCAATCTTGACAGCAATAACATCCTTCGTCTCCTCCGTGACGCCAAACTTTTTATACGCCTCCTTAATCTACTCCCCCCACATTTCCCATTAGCCCACTCACCCACCCTTCTCTCTCTCCAACACAACGAAGCAAAAACATACATTATTATTTCCCCCTAAGCAATACACAACCTCGCTGTGTACGTTCCTGGTCCTGCGCTTCCCGCTAACGAGTTCGTTGCGCACGGCCTGGAATACCGCAGCTAGTAGGTGCGTTGTTGAAAGGATTGCGCTGGCGTCTAGGAATGTGTATTCGTTGGATGGAGTGGTGTTGGAGGAGGTGAGTTCTTGTTGGAAGGTTTTGAAGGCGGCGGACGGGAGGGAGGGGAGGTGGGTTACGTGAATTTTGTGAGGTGGGAGGTGGGGGAGGATGTATGTTGTTGTCATTGTGGTGGTTTGTTGGTTGCGGTAGATGAGGAGTTTTGGAGATGAGTTATGTACTTGTATCATATTTGTGTGGAGGGGTGGTGGGGAGGTATGGCTTGGCGGTGGGAGACTGGAGAATGCTAGCCATGAGGTGTCACTCGGTTTGGTTTCTTCTTTTGAGGGAGGATGGAGTGATGGGGGTCTTGCACAGTACGAAGTTCCTCGGCCGTGCATATTGGTACTTGTTTTAACTATGCTACCTACGCAATATGCTCCCACTAGTCCTCCACCATGAACTAGGATAACCATACGAGCCAGCCACTCCGGGAAGCGTACAGTGTACGCAGAACTACAATAGCCTAGTCGAGAGCTTCTCGGCAGCTTTCATGCAAAATCCCTGTAGAGCCTCTAATCAAGCCTCTTCACCTTCTTTAAGTTACCTTCCCGAACCTAGATTGTACGCAAGAGTCCCCCTGCCGCAGATATTCCCCACTGAGCTCTCCGTGTCTTAGAATGAGTCACTGAATATACCAGCACTGGTAGAGTACTTACCCCACACCTAAACTCCTTCTTTTCCCCACAGTAGAGTCCGATAAAGTCGATATAAAGAGCCCTAGCGTGGGCCTCTTCGATCAGTCCAGCTCAGCAGATACAGCCTGTATAGTCCGCAATTGTCCAAGTTCCGGATTCACAATGTCCCAATCAATAGCCACCACCAAAGACCACTGGTCTTCCAAGGCCTATACCGAGGAAGTAGCACCCTTCGTCGCAGAGCTAACGACAAAACTCATATCTCTCCTCGACCCCCAACCCACTGGTACATCTCCCTCCCTCCCTCCCACTCTCTTTCATCCCATCTAACCAGCTAACCCCGATAGATAGAATCCTAGACCTAGGCTGCGGCGACGGCGTCCTAACCGCACGCCTCTCCAAACACTGCTCATCAATCCACGGCATCGACAGCTCCGCAAACATGTTATCCAGCGCAAAAGCCCATCACTCAACCCCAAACACCACATACACCCACCTCGACGCCAACCACCTCCCCCTCCCCACCACCTCCACAATCCTCCAACCACAGACCTTTACAAAGATCTTCTCCAACGCTGCCCTCCATTGGATCCTCCGCGTCTCACCCGCACAACGCACCGCAATCCTAAAATCCCTCCACAACCTCCTCGTCCCCTCCGGACCCTTCGCGGCCGAATTCGGCGCGCACGGGAACTGTGCGGAGGTCCACGCTGCCCTGATCGCTGCGCTCGTGCATCGGGGCGTCGCGGTGGAGGTAGTGCGCGAGGCGTGTCCGTGGTGGTTCCCGAGCGAGGAGGAGGTTAGGAAGTTGTGGACCGAGGCGGGGTTCGTTGTTGAGAGTCTGCAGGTGGAGCTTCGGCAAACGGAGTTGCCGCAGGGAGATGTTGGGGGGTGGGTGAAGTTGTTTGGGAGCGCCTTTTTGGAGTTGGTGCAGGAGGGTGAGAGGGAGGGAGTTGTGAGGGAGGTTATGAGTGTGCTTGAGAGTATTGGCCGGGTGGGTGGTAGTAATGGGATTTTTAGGATTAATTATGTTAGATGTAGGATTTTGGCGAGAAGGGGGATGTGAGTGCTTTTTTTTTTATTGTTTTGGTTATGGTGGGGTTGGTGATGACGTGAGGGAAGGTGTGGGGGGGGAATCAAATATGTTTAGAAAATACTGTTTGTCATCGAACCCCTGTGACGCAGCGGTTAGCGTGTCGTTCTTATACAGAGTATTCTCCCAATTGGGAGAACTTGTATGCTAGGCTATGCGAAAGTCGTGAGTTCGAATCTCACCCGGGGTAATTTTTTGTCATTTTTTGTGAGGGGGTGGTTCTTATCATCGGGATTATGGGTAATGTTTTCTGATACGGGATTTCGTTGATTTGGATCGTGGGTCAAGTCGACTCTCCCTCCCTCCGATGGGTGGGACCGGCGGTTGTTGGATGTATCAGGTTGGTGTCTCAGAGCACGGTAAAAGTTACTGTAGATTGTATGGGAAAGCATAGCAACTGATGATTGTGATCTGATTTATAGAAATTGACTATTATACATGAATGAATAGTGGCGTGAGAATGACGAGATCTATGGCAACGTTCTAGCAAAATCGCAAAGTGAAACAAGACTGTAAAGATAGCTCCTAGCCGTGCAGATCCTCCTCGAGACCTGGACACCCCTCCATCTCTTCATCAGGATATTGGTACTTGCACCAGAAGCAGTACTTGTACTTGCTCCTCAGATACTCCACGATCCGCTTCAATCTCTCTCCAACCTCCAACGCCTCGAACCCCGCTAACTCCTCATCTTCATCAGTCTCATCCTCAGCTCCATCCTCCACCATCACGCCCAATTTACGAATCCTACCCGGCGCAATCCCGAGCGCGACCTTGTCTTCATGGTCCAGCTCACGATCCCTATCGTAGCCCGGTAACCTGGGTGAATCCAGACTCTGCAACATCTCATATTTCATCTTCACTGCGCGCTCCCTCTCCTCACGAGCTTTAACCAGGCCGCGCCAGAAGACATTGATGCTTTTTAAGGGTACATTCCGCTGCGCACTACCCCCGGGACCATCCCCGGTATCCTCAAACTTCTCGCAGACCTTCTGCGCTCCACGGAACTGGGCCTCCATCCTCGCCTCCTCAGCTTCAATCCTAACTCGCTCCCTATACTCCTCGGGACTCAATTTCTCAACACTAACACTGGCCGCAACATCCTTCATCTTCTCGCTGGTAGCCTTCCCAAGGCCGATCCCGCCACGGTCCGATTTCATATTGACGCCGATAGGTTCCAACCTCGCCTCATCCTTACTACTATCCCACTCCTTCTTGCCGAGTCCGCTGCCGGGCGTGAAGCCCATCTTTCTCATCATTTTCAACCCCTTGTTCGTGCCCGCATTCTCGTGCGAGAGGAGGTTTTTAGCGAGGGCTTCGTCGCGCTTTTGCTTCTCGATGCGTGCGAGCTCGGCTTTGGACTTTGGTTGTGCGAGTTCGGCAGCGCGTTGCTTGCGCTTTAGACGTTCTGTGTAAGATTCTGGTCCTTTCGGGGTTGGGTCTGGGATTGTCATGTTCATGTAGTCGTCTTCTTCTTCTTCTTCGTCTTCTTTGGGAGCGAGCGTTGAGGGTGGGAGCTCGGAGGGGGGCACTTTTGGCGGGGTGCGGGAGGAGGTGGAGGTGGAGGAAGATGGGGTGATTTTGTGGTGCTGGCGCTTTGGTGGGGGTGGGCTGGTGGGGGAGGAAGGGGAGAGGTTTAATGGTGTGCGGCGCTTCAGAGACATGTTGGGGGTTACAGATTGCTTAGAGTAGTGTAAGATGCGTGAAACTTGGTAGGGGAGGTTGCTTATGTAGAGGTGCAGTAGGTGTTGTTTGTTGGGATAGAGAAGGGAGAGACTCAGATCGAGAGGCTTTGCGTATTTGCTCCCGAGAGTAGGTTAAGATGCGGCTCAAATGATGGCACTGTATGCACGTCAATGCCAAGATTTAATGGTTACACGATTAATTCGAGGGCTTGAGACAGAAGTTCTTGATACATCTCTAAGACTGAATTAAAGGTGATACTAGTAATAACTTATATAGGGTATCGAACGGATCCTTAAACGTGGAGGAAGCACAATCCCGAAATAGCGTAGAGCCCTAAAAATCCATCTTACAAATCTCTGCCAAAGACTCTCGTCCCATACCTCTCAGAATCCTATCCAGGCCATGCGTTAGCCTCCCCGCGGCAAATGCACCACCTCACCCCCTAATTCTCGCTAAAGACTGTCCCCCTCAATAACTACTAAAAACGACTACAATGACAACCCCTCTCCGAGCCCGTATCCAAGCCCAACGGGATCTCCGCCGCCTCTGCGAAAATCTCATCCACCTCCGCAAAGACCGCCCCTCAACCTTAACAGAAATCCCCATTCCCGGCCCACAACCTAAGAAAAAGCCCAAAGCTCCTCGCACGCAAGCACTCAAGGACCCGCCACCGGCCGTGATACCAAATTTGGCACGACCACTGGTGGTGAATCGGTCGATCAATGGGGCGCCAGCGGTAGAGCAGAAAATCAGGAAGTGGGAGAGTGTGGAGGAGATTCAGAATGAGGTTTTGGGCGAAGGAGGAGGAGGAGAGGGAGTTGACGTGAGGATATTCGGACAGACGGTGAGAGGACGGGTAGATATGATTGATGGGAGGAAGGTGGGGGAGTTCACACCTACAGAGGGGTATGTTTTGAAGAGGTTGGAGAGGGCGCTGTGGCTACTGGAGAGGAACCCGGTTGCGCTAAAGAAGGAGATATTTTACTGGCTTGAGAGGGCGAAAGCTACGCCTTGGGTGTTGAAATCGCTGACGGAGTATGCTTGGAGGACTATATGGGCTCTAGAAACCGATGAGATACCTACTTCCCGGAGCAAGCTTATTGGGAACCTTATGATAGCAGCACAAGTCCCACTATCGGAGGAACAAGAAATTGCCTACATCGGGGGTCTGTTTTGGAACGACGCCCGGGCGCAAGCTATGGAGCGGTGGCGCAACAGGGCTAGAGTCGGGTCAGCGTCAAGAGAATTTTGGAATCTGGGGGTGCGGTTGTTCGCTCTAGATCAGAACCCCGAGGGGGCGTACTATACCATTCAGAGGATGGAGATGCACCTTGTGCCTGTTGACTATAGGGACTATATTCCCGTCATCATGGCATACAATCACATTAGTCAGCCAGCCAAAGCGCAGGAGATGTACAAAGAGATGAAAAAGTGTGCCATGGAGAATGGCGACATGATCAAAACCAAAGTATACGACGACATCTCGATGTCTTTTCTGGACGCCGGAGAGACGGACAGGGGCCTCTCGATATACAGAAAGATGATATTTACCGGGAACAAAGCCCTCAAGCAAATCCACGACGACTCAATGAGGAGACTTTCCACTGTGGCTGCAGCGGAGGGGCAGCCCTCTGAGGCAGAGCCACTAGATGACCTCCATGAGCCGAGCCTAGCAGATCTGCCCCTCGAAGAGCTCAAGAAGCTCTCTTACGAGAAGTGGGATCAATACTTTATGGAAGGCTGGATGCAGAGCCTTCTAAGGATGGGAAGAACAGACCTGGTGTACATCCTCGTCACCAGCGAACTACCAAAGCGTGGGTTTCCGGTGGATAGCGTACACTTCAATTGGGTGATCGGAGGCTTCCTCAAAGAAGGCAGCATAGAAATGGCAGAATACGTGGCTCAAGCAATGATTCACGAAAAAATAAAACTCGTCCAATCCCAAGTTAGTCTCCTTTCAAAACCTAGAACTAGCGGAGAGCAAGAAGGAGGCCAGTCAATAACACCACCCCCACCATCAGGAGAGCAAGACGACAACGGCCGGAAGGACCTCATAATAGCCCCACCAGCAACCCTCTACACCTTCTCCCACCTAATCCTACACTTTTCCCGGCACCAGCGCATCGAACGAGTAGCCGCCTACAGCGACCTCCTCTCACAATGCGCGCTACAAACAAACTCCTTCATATACAACCACATCTTATACTCCCTCTACCGCCTACACTCTCACGAGCGCTTCGACAAGGCCTTCGCGCCAATGCTAGCAAACCCCCCTCATCCAAACCTCAGCCCAGACATAGACACCTGGCAAATAGCCTGGGCAGCGCAACGCCGCCGCCTAACACTACTCCGAAACACAACACCATACCACCACCGCTATCTCTTCCGAGAAATGATCCGCACCCTCCCACCACCCCAGACCGAGCACGAACACAAAATCGTGCAGAACTTCTGGCAAAAGATCGTGAAATGCTTCGTCATAGTGCAGGACTTCCCCGGTCTCCTCATCGCCCTGCACGCCGGCGTCAAAAACTGGGGCGTCGAGCTGGATAACACTATCCTGCGTGAGGTTACCATTGGCGTGCTCAAGATTCGGAGAAGGTTCGTGCCCGATCCTGCGAATCCGGGGAGTGTGGTTAGGACGGTTGTCGGCAGGGAGACGGTAGATGCCTCGGTAGCGTACCTAGTGAAGCAGGGACTTAGGCTCTTAAAGAGGAAGAAGGGGCCGGTTACCGCGGGGATGGGGAGGAAGAGGTGGTCGGAGGGGCACTTGAGTAGCATCTCGGAATTACTAACGATGGAGTCGGTGAACCAGCCGGGGTACTCTGCTGGGGACTTCTTGGAGAGGGTTAAGGGTGCGAAGAGGGAGCTTGGGGTTGAGGGGTTGGTTATTGAGTGGTAGTAGGAGTGTATGATAGGATAATTTCAGCGTTAGCGTTTGAAATATTGGAAAAAAGAAAAAAATTTAGTTCCACGGAGGTTCGAGTTGTAGACGGAACATCCTTGCTCAATATTGGGAGTATGATCCTTTGATTGTAAAGTAAAGTAAACAAGAGCAGAGTAAATCATCCCCAGATATACAACATCTATTGCTAAACTAAACTCAAAAATACCACCAACCCGCTCCCTCAGAACAGGACTCAGCACCCTACGAGTGATTTCCGGTGCCGGCCACGATGACCCCCGAACCACGACGGATGCGCTCGCTATATCTTGTATTCTAGATACAGTTCGACGAGCGCAACATTCGGGAAGGTCCGGAGTGAGGCGTTAGGATCGATCAGCTACATCTACATACGCGCATCAACAGAAACGGGTATCTAGATCGTCAACCAAACAGCTCTCAGCAGGTTTTTGTGCGTAATCTGCCCGCAATACATGACTAAAGTGCTACGAATGTACCAGTACTGCAGTGTAGTGTAGTTGAATGTAAAGATTATTCGATTTCAGGTGTGCGCTTTGTTAGCTTCAATGTCAGCCATCCACATCTTATATAAGAGCAAAAATAGAAAACAAAAGGACAGAAAAGAGCAACAATCCCACACAAGCCAATCCATTCTATCCCATCCTATTCTACAATGCACCCCCCACAGCACTTCAAACCAACCCCTCAAACCCCCTCCTAAGACACATAGCCCACCCCGCAACCCCCCTCTCCCTAACCATAAACCCAACAACCGCCTCCCTCCCCTCCTTCTTTCCTCCTCCTCCTCCTCCCCCCTCCCACCGTAACAATATCTCCACAACCTCACCCCGTTGCCCATCGCTCATTCCCGGCGCCGCCTTCAGTACCTTCTCCTTCAACTGCCGCCGTTGCGCATCCGGAATGGTGGATTGTGCGCTGAAGAGTTTTTCGATGAGGGGTTCTAGTAGAGTTTCCGAGGGCGGTGATGATGATGATGATGGTTGCGGGGGTTGTGGTTGTAGTTGTAGTTGTGGGTTAGGGGATGTGGAACGGGAGGCGGAGGCGGAGTAGGGCTTTTGCAGGAGGGAGGCGGGGAGGTCGTTCCAATGGTGGGCTATGGGGCCGGATTGGTGGGAGGAGGGGCGGGG
>Ga0307507_10004055_pt1 | contig 26806 bp, 2 predicted proteins | sample 7_EM_MG_FD_207223 | JGI IMG/M metagenome (GOLD analysis project Ga0307507, IMG submission 207223) | Populus trichocarpa ectomycorrhiza microbial communities from riparian zone in the Pacific Northwest, United States - 7_EM | ecosystem: Host-associated > Plants > Roots > Unclassified | place...
TTCGGCTCCTGATAAAACACCCCCCCTAGCTATATACGTGCGCCGCTGTGCCCTCTTCCTTTTCTGGCGTTGATTTTCCATATATAGCTTCTCATTTTCGCTAGCAAGCAGCATAGCGCTTAACATCGCCATTTCGCATCCCTTAACAAGCTGGCTAAGAGCTTGTCCTATTGGACTTGGTGGGCTATGCATACGCTCTTTAAGATAGCGCTTAATAAGAGCTGTCTGCTGTTGCAATTCAGTAATATTATGAGGCATTTTAGCTGTTTAAGATGCATTTAATTGCGGATAACGTTGGGGTAACGGCGTCTAATATTTAGTGTGCAGCTATGCTAGCACGCGATTAGGGCTATATAGAACTAGGCCAGTAGCTGCGAATCCTGCCTGTATATTATTCTGATGTAGTGCTACCTGCCTAGCCTGCCTATAGAGTGGCAGGAATTCGCGTTTATTAATATGGTTAACACCGCAGCCTATAAGCTGTTTAACGAGGCGTCCGTACGACTGCTTAAGAACCGAGAAACAGCCTATATCTAGTGGCTGCAGTAGATGCGATAAATGCGCTGGTATATAGAGGACGACTATCTGATGATCTAGACAGAACCGATTAAATTCAAGTAATATGTGGCTGTTGTGGCCATCTAGCACTAGTAGCTGATACGTGCCAACCGTGCGATCCTTTGTATGCTTGTTAAAGACCTCTATTAGCCAGGTTAGGCCAATCTTATTTATTGTCTAGCTATTGTCACTAATACCAATTAACTAGTTGTGTGGTATAATATTGTCCTTATACTAGGCAGCCTGGTGTATTACTACCTTAAAGATAATAAGTGGTGGAATTATGACCCCTAGGGCATTAATATATTTAATAATTATAACCCATTCTTAATTTCCTGGCTGTGTTATTCTAGGCCTACTAGCCCTATTAGTTCCAGTAACGACCTTTATAGTTATAATAACACCCATTTAGTAGCCAGTTTTATTAAAATTCCAGGTATCCTCGTTAAGAATTCTATATTAAATTTTGGTATCTTAAACGCGTTTAAACCACGCCTGAATAAGTACAGGATCTTCGCATTTGGCGCGCTGGTAGTTATACTTGCAATTCCATTTAGATTGTAGGTTATTATGGCGTTTAATAAACTCGTATACCTATCGCTCGCTAACTGGTTGCGATTTAGCGGTCTGGGTAGCTAAAAGGCTAGCCATCTACCGCACGGTAGCAACCCTAGGTGGCATACCGCGTTGATCCATTAATAGAATCTACTGCTTAAGGCTCTCTTCTTGTGCTGGTGTAAGGCGCCGATTTGAGGCAATAGAACCGCGTTGTGCTTAAATGCCTTTATTACGTCGCCGGGCTGTAGTTTGGGGCACATTGTACGTGCTAGTGGCAGATCGGAAGCTTTGAAATTGGCCTTGCTTATAGGCATTAATAGCTAAAACAAGTCTACCCTCTTGAAAAAGGGGGTTTTGTAGTTGTGGTGTAGCCATTAAGGTAGTAGTTAAGTAACGCGTCGCGTTTTTTGTGATTTTGATGGGGTGGGCCACTAGCCCGCGTGGGCCACTAGCCCGCAGACTACGTTAATTAAGAAATAAACCCTATAGTTACGCCCCTATCTATAAGGCAGTCTCACATTACCTATTTATTATTAACTTAAAGGGAGATAGAAATAACTATACGGCAGCTTACTACCTCCTCCTCTTACTAGCCTAGTATAAGGAAGTAAAGATCCACTAAGCTCCCTCCTTTCCCAATTAAACCAACTCTTACTTCTTCTATAGGCAGAAGCGCTATATATAGCCTTTCTTACTATAGCTATAACACCTATATAACTCTTAGTTCCATAGTTTCTACCTATTATTATTCTGGGGTTAACTAGCGTTACTCTAAGGTTACGAAGCCTGCTTATATTATCTTTCCATAACGTAGCTAGGTCGGAATTTACCCCTTTTATTAAAGCTAGGTCTAGTTTTATACTCTTTATTATTAGCGTCTCGTTCCTTTTGCTTGCCTAAATAGTCTCTTTTAGCATTTTTAATCCAAGTAGCTTTAGAAATAAGCTTTTCTTAAGAGGTAGAAATTTCGCCCTTCTCCTATATAGCCCATTAAATCTTAGGTTATAACTTAGTAAGTAGCTAATAAAGTTATATAGCATCATCCTATAGGTCTAAGTAGGGTATATTATCTTCTAGCTCTTCCAAGTAGTTTATAAACTGGACTATACTCTAGCCTTCTTACTATTTAGTATTATAGTATTGCTAGTTATAATCTATTCCTTAATTAGTAGGGTCTTAGACCTAATTAACTAACTAGAACTTAAGTTTGCTAAATTTAAGGGGTATAGTAAGTTTCTTTTTATAGCATATCTCTAAACCTTTAACAGTGCCATATAGGAAGGTAGAAGCAATTAGTGTCTAATTATACTTATTAAAGTAACGTTTTAGATCTAGCTAAAACTTAGTTTTATATTAACGGATAAAACAATTATAGTTCCGGAGACTATCACTATTATACTTATTAGGTTCCTTTATATAGAATTTAAGTTTATCTAACGTTATAGTATAGTATACCGTTGCCCCTTTAAGTCCGCTTTATATTTAGGATATCTATACTTCTCCCAACTATTCTTATAATTGTCCTTAGTAGTCTTAATATACTTATCTTAATTATATCTCTAACTCCTTTATTTTTTATACGGTCTTGCGTAGCAACTACTCTAATAACTTCCCAGCGGTAATCGTTCCTAAGGGGTTTAGAAGGTTAGATAGACTAGCTGTAGCTTCCTAGTCTATTCCTTTATAAATAGAGGGGATACACTCCTCTAGGGAGACTCCATTAGCCTCTTGTAGTAAGGGCGTTATTTTAGGGGGTAAGGAGGTATGGCCCGTTATTATTAATTAATAGCTATACGTTCCTTCCGTAAGGATTAAGAGCAATTTAAATTATAAGAGGCCAGTTTAACTGGAATATATAATTATCTAATTAATTGTATAGAATAAGAGTTATAGATAAGTAGAAGGTAAGTTAAAGGTAGAACAAGCTTTACGTATTAAAGGACAAATGCTTTCTAACCTCTTCTATTTAGAGACTAATTGCTAGTTCTTCTCTAGAGGAGAACCAGCTCCCTTTATAATCCTTTTAAGACACTAGTAAAACCCTTTACCCCTTATCTATCTAATTATGTCTCCTCTGGGACACTAGTAGGATATTAGTAAAACCTTTATCTATCTTATCTAATATGTGCCTTTTAGGAGCGCCCGTTACAATAACTCTAGGAGGAGTATATTATTTAAGAAATTTAGGGATTAGCGAGATAAGTTAAAAAGGAGTAACTAGATTGCTAAAGGAATAAACTAATTAGATATAAGCTATATAGAGGACTATAATCTATTAAAATACCAGAAAGACTATAGAAGGTTATATTATAGGGTTTTATTATAAAGCCACTAAAATTAAAGAACCCTATTACTAAATAAGATTATAATACGATCTTAGTAATAGTGGATAAGTTAACTAAGTAGGGCTACTTTATAGCATATATAGAAGAAATCTCAGCAGAGGATATAGCTAAAATTTATATTAAAGAAGTGTGACGGCTTGAACAAATGCCTTACGGCTCGAACAAATGCCTCTAAACGGAAGCTTGAACGAATGCAACGATGGGCTTGAACAAATGCTGTATTACGAAGATATCAAGGTGAGGAGCAAGAGAAGGTGGTGAGGCCACGTCTAAATACACAAGCCAAGCCCTAAGCGAACCCCTGACTAGGTGACGCGCCTCAGCGCCGTCACAAGAAGTGTTTATAAGATATAGGGTATTAGTAAAAATTATATTAAATAGAGATCTAAGATTTATAGTGGTATTTTAGAGAGTATTCCTAGCGAAACAAGCAGTTTACGTAGTAATATTAACGGCATATTAATATAAGGGATATTTTATCCCTTACTCGGGTATATGCCTAGGGGCTCTTAGGAGCTGTCAAGGCTAGCCTTTAGCTAGCCCTTAGCACCTCCCTATAAGCTTTTTAGGCCTATAGCCCTTTCCTCCTTATCAGTTTGTCTCTCTCTCTCTCTCTCTTTACCATATCGTCCTCTTCCATCGGCTCTCCTTATAACTTATACTTAGCTTGCCTGCTCCCTACTATATACCTATAAATAGATAGTTAAATATAAAGATTAAATTAAATATTAAAACAGTATTTAAGATATTATATTAATTACATATAGAACAATTGGATATTATTATTACTAGTTATATAATTTATATATAATATAATAATATAAAAAGAAATAAGAATGTTACAATTTAAGGCGAATTATAGATATAAGCTAAAAAATATTACCATTGCTATAATAAGGAAAAAAATAAGTAGTATGGCTAAAGAATAGAAGATTTAATAAATCTTTATATAGACCTTAAAAAACAGCTAAACTAGTATAAGAACGAATAAAAAGGTACTATAATACTAAGAGATTTAAGGAACTGGATCTTAGGGAGGGGGATAAAGTATAGCTACTATATAAAATTTTCGGGAGTTAACGATTAAGTAAAAAGTTAGACTATATTAAACTAGGACTATTTAAATTTTTAACTAAAATCTTAAAAGTTATATATAAATCTAACTTATTAAAGAAAATAAAGATCTACCCTATATAATATATTGCAATGTTAAAGCTAGTATACAGAGATATTAAACTACTAACTTATAAAGAAGATAAATAGGAAGTTTTAAGAATTATTGGTTATAAAGATATTAACAACAAAATATAGTATAAGGTTAAGTAGATAGGTTATAATATAACTACCTAAGAGTTGCTAATATTGGGAAAATATTCGTAGGCTAGGGTTTAATATAACAACTACCAATACTGTGCCAAGCTATAAGACTGCGGCCTAGAAGGCTCCAAGACAGCGTCAACACTACCCTTGTATATCTCGTATATCTTACTACTTGTCTCTATTGCCTATACCCATTTCTATCTATTTCTATATCTCCCTTATATATATAGACCCTCTAGAGCTATATTTAAAAATTAAAGCGTTTACTCAATTCTCCCACACCGCAAAAGCTTACATTTAAACTACCTATTAAGTAAAAATTAAATACTACTAACTAGGCCAATTAGCTGCCAAATACCTATCGTTAACGTAGTTAACGTAGTTAATATATTTAAAGTTTTTAATACGTAGTCTGCGTATAGCCTACATAGAGCCTATATAACCTATATAATTGCTATATTTAACAGCTAACCTAATATGCAACTTAATAGATTTTTTTCCTTCCTATTTTTGCTTATTTTCGCTTAGGCTCTAATAAGCCTACTAATAATGCCACGAAAAAAATTACGTAATAATTTATTTTATAAAAAGTTTACCAAAAAAAAGTCCTATTATACGCGTATTATATTATATAATACTATAATATACCCTATAGAGAGAACTTAAAGACTTTAATATTTTTATAAGTAATATAGGGTTTAGGAGGTTCGGTATCCCCCCCCCTATATACGCAGTAGCAGTAGTATCTAATTTTGCTTAAGCTTCGCCTAAATTAGTATATAGAGCTAGCAGGAAGGGGTATAGTACGTAGTTAGGGCTTAAGCCACGGCTACCTCGAATTTGGAGCTCTAAGCTCGATTTTAAAGCTATTCTAAACTCCTCTTCCTTACCAAATTGTAATATTACCTCAAGATCTTGGTGTTTTACCCCGTTGCATTTTTTAATATGGCTCTAAATATGGGTGACCGGCAGTACGCCTTTATTTAAAATCCTTCTTATAGCCGACGCTAGTATGCGTGTATGCGTATATGCGCCCGCGTTTGGAGCTTATATTAATAGGTAAAAGAGGCTTTATAATATCACGACTTTTGGTAAGGGAAAGGAGTTTAAAATAGCTTTAAATTAAGCTTAAGCCCTAACTACGTACTACCCTTCCTGCTAGCTCTACATACTAATTTAGGCGAAGCTCAAGCGAAATTAGATGCCATCGCTGCTATGCGCATAAGGGGGGGACACCGAACCTCCCGAACCCTGTAGATAAATAACGAAATCGCTAATTGCGCAGATTGCGCGCAGGCTGCGCGTAGGCTGCGTGTCAAAAAAAAACGACATAGGCTAGTCGGTCGAGTTGCTAAATGCCCTTAACTGCGCGCCAATTGCGCCAACAACTAACTATTAAGGCTATTAATAAGAGGTAATATTTTGTCAATAAAGCAACCTAAAAATCGCTATAAGAAAGATATAGGAGTATTAGGTTAGAAAGCATTAATAAGAAAAAATTGCTAAAGAAAAAATTATATAAGGCGGACCTAAAAGGATTAGCTACTATGGTATTTAAAGTTATTTCCTTTTCTACTTAAAATAAATACGTTCTAGCCTTCTCCTACTTAAGCTTATAAAGACCCTATTTAGTAATCTTCTACTTCTTTAAGCAAACCTTCTTATAACCCTTTTTAAGACAGAGTAACTAAGCGTAAGTAGATAATTAAGCGTTAAATACTCGTCGCTTCTTAGTATAAATACGATCTCCGTTATTATAAAGTTTTATATTTTAGTAAGAGCCTAAGCAAGCTTACTATTAAGGTGTTTGGCCTTAGATTAAATATAGTATTAGACGCCTATAAAAAATAGAAAATCGCGTATGCTTAGCGTTAGAGATAAATTAAACATTATAGGACGATCGTATGTTTAATTTTATATACGTAGTATAGGAAGAAGGTTAGCGACCGGACGGAGCGATGCTTATAATATATACTAATTTCTTCTCCATATAATGGGAATACAATAGTATAACTTTACTAAGGGAAAATATAGTAGTTACTAGCTAATTATAATGGTTAAATAATAAGGATCTAATAGAAGGTATTATAAATTAAAAAGGTTACTAAATTAAGAACAGAAATGCTATACCTTTAATAAAGGACAGCGGTAGCGGGACACCCCCTAATTAATATACGGACACCCCCTACAAATTAAGTTTAGTTCCTTCCTAATCAAGTTAGAATTACGCAAATTTAGGTTGCATCTGCATCGCGAAAATCAAATTATTAAAATGTAACCCCTATAACTGTAATACCGATTGCGCAGGACCCTGTGAGCGCCGCGTGAACTTATTTGGGTGCGCTACCTCTGCTTAATGTCTACGAACTGCCTCTGCAAGCAAGCCTGCACCTGCGCCCACGCTCGCCCTCGTTCCCGCGCCTACACCCATACCCACGCGTAGTATACCCGGTATTCTGTTCAAATCCTGATGGCTTACTATAAGTTGATGTATCAATGCGAACGGAGCCAGCTGGGCGGCCGCGGCGGCGCTTAACAGTTTGAGGCTGGGGTGGGGATAGGTAGGGCAAATGCGAGGTAATGTTTTGGGTCGCGTACTGATGCAGATGCAAACACCCTAAATTCACGTGATATTCTAACTTAATCAGGAAGGAACTAAACTCAATCAATTGGAGGTGTCCGTATATCAATTAGGGGGTGTCCCGCTACCACTGTCCTTAATAAATAACTTAGATATATAAGATATCTTTAAGAATAAAGATAAAAAGGAGGGGAATAGTGTTATAAACCTTATATTAGTAGTTATACGGCTACTAAGAAAAGATATTAATAAGTTAATTAAGATAGTATAGGAGGTACTAGAACTAATTAAGCCATAGAATAAGAGGTAACTAAGTTACATAGCTAGTTATAAGACTAGTTTAAAATATAGAAACGTAGGAATAGGGAAACGTGGGATATACCGATGTACTAACGTATTAATATATTTAGTACACATCCTAAACGTAGTATTATGTATTTAAAGAACCATAGTTCCTACCTAGATAGTTCTCCCCCTTACAGTAAATCTTAGAATATAATTAAAGTTAATCTATTAGCCAACCTACTCTTCTAGTTATACTTATATTGTTAACTATTTTATACCTATATACCCAGCCTATTAACAAGTCTACTATAGTATTTTCTATAAGGCTTCGTTATATAAGTCCTAGTAAAGGCCCATAAATATAACTACTATATTTTTATATATATATTTAGTACACTTAAATTACGGTATCCACCTATAGTAAGAACCCCTTTTTCTTATATAGTATAATAATATACTGTATTGCACCTATATATAACTAAACTCTATATACCTTATAGGTGGCCTATAATAAGCCTCTTATCTAAGCCCTCTACTCCTTCTATGCCTTCTTAGGCCACAGAGCCCCTTAGGTTTAGGCTTATAGAGCATTATATATATCATTTCCACTAGCCTACTTAGTAGCCTGACATATAGTAATTGTAGCGAAGCCGTATGCTTGGCTGCAAGAACTTTACTTCTAGCAGACTTACGATCCATTTCTCCGTAGTGTCGTGATCTTTGTTAAATATCGTAAGTTTCCACCCGTACGATATTGCCAAATTTCATCGGCTTGAAGAGACAGCGTTGTATTCGCGTTTTGGCGGCCACAACGGAGACGTAGTTAAGGGGGAGAAGAGGAAGCATACGTCTTTAATTCGATTCTCCTGACCAACCAACACCCAAATCATCGGTGTAAGGGATAGCAATAAAAAAAAACCCCAGAAAAAAAGATTTTTTTTTTCTCGACACCTGCAGGAATTGAACCTGCGCTCCCGAAGGAAATGCCTAACAGCTGCTGCCTGAACAGCTTAGCAGGGCACCGCGTTAACTATAAACAGTTAGCTGTTGAGATCGCAGTTTTGATGTAGCAACTAACCCACTCCGCCAAAGTGTCCAGGTTGGCTGATTATATGCATCTGTTTTATGACTCTAATATTAATACAATCTGTGCAATAATTGCTGTCGCCTGAGGCCCGTGCGCACGGCTTGAAAAATTTTGTCTTTGCCCTTCGGCTGGTAGCGTCCTATGAGAGTTAGACCGTGCACAAACACCAGAATCAAAAATACGTGTATAGTCACGGAGCCTTGATCCCGTTAATTCTATTGGTTAGCTCTTATTGATAATCGTAGGACTAAATCTACTAGCCGAAGGGATATGTTAGCTGTGAGCCCTATAGTAAGAACGAGTCCCCCGGGGTTCGCCATCGCTATCCCTGTATAAAAAACATTGGTGTTGCATTCCCCGTGATCGAAAATGTCGCCGTCGCTCTCCCCCTAAGTAGAGCCCCTTAGGTACTGCTTTTGATATAATAACCTTATAAGCTCCTACAACGCCTTTCTATCGACAGCTGAGATTGCGGACCTTATATAATCGGACTATTTAGAGGTATAAGAGACTATGGAAGAAAACTGGAGACCTAAAGCGCGTCGGTGGCGCCCCCGGCAGGCCTAAGAAGCTGGAGGACTTGAAGCGTATCCCTTGCACAGATATGGTGCTATATTTTGTGGCCCGTACACGACTAATAGTATACCCACGGTCCGTTTTATGTGACTGAATCTGTCAGATAATCTGTATTCTCTAAGGCGTGGGACACGTGCACGAGTCACGTGCACGAGTTACGTGCATTGTAAATATCTTTATAGAGCCCCAGGGGCCCAGGTTAAGGTCGATTAACCATCAAGAAGATTATCAATTAATTAACCCATTTTATCAATGAACTGCTCTATATGCACTTCGTGACAGAATCAGCCGCTAAGTCACGATTTGGCAGGCGATGAGGTCCGTGCGCTTAGCGGCATGTGGATATTGCCCTATTGTTACGGACCTTATATTAGCAGTAGTACGACTACTTAGGAAGGATTTAAACGGACTAGTGGTAGAAGTGTGGGAGGCGCTGGAACCAGTCGAACCATGGTTACCTCAGTGGACTCATACTAGGAAATCGATTGCGCTGGCGCGCTGAACTCCTTTGGATATTTGATCGATTTCTTAGTCTGAGGCACTTAGGCGAGATTTGTATGGTATAAGAGCATATGATGAGTCACGTGTTACAAGTTCGGAACGTGGGAACGTGGGAATATAGGAACGCGGGACGTAAGGTAGTACCTACGACAACGCTAGGAGGACCGGCATCTAGGTCTTAAGGAGATATTAATATAGCGGATAGTAGTAACGACTTATAGGTAGCTATAATAGCATAGTTAAAGGAAGTAGTAAATCGTATAAATATTAATTAGGTAGATTTTAAAAATAAGCCTAATGACTTTAGAACAATAAATATAAAAATACCTTTAATTAAAAGGTTTTTAGGCGAAAAACCCAAACTTAAGGGATTCCTTATGTAAACAAAACTTAAAATACAATGCGAAAGAACTAAGCTACCTATAATATTAGACCAGGTTGCGTATATCGGGTTATTCTTAACGAGTTAGGCACTAGAATAGTTTAAACCCTATCTTTTATAGATATAAGCTAATAGGTTAGCTATAACTAATCTATAAGTTTAGTATATATTATCGAGTTAGAATAGGTTCGCGGATAGACTAATATAAATATACGGCGATTTAGAATTATTAGTAACGGTGGAACTAAAGTTATATAAACTTATGTAATAAGTATCGGCTATAGACTATATAACGTAATTCTAAACGTTAGTAGTATAAACTAAGTGGAATAAAGGGGCGTTAATAGTATAGTACCAATAAGGACTAAAGGCTAAAGATTAAGTAATAATAATATATATAAGAGATGCGGAAGCTGTTAGGGGGGGGGGGGCTAATTAACTAAGTAATAAGAGTTAATAATAGGCTTTACTAGTACAAGAGAGGTAGTAATATGGGAGGGTTTGGTCTTTCTTAGATAGAAAGTCAGGGTGCTGTCTATCTATCTATTAGTTAGTTAATCGGTCAGAATTAGTTAGTATCAATTAGTAGAAAGTAGTCAGTAAGAAAGAAAGAAAAGAATATATTTCTGGTAACTAGTAGGTTTATAATATCTAAAAAGGAGAGAAGTTGAAGGCTTTATAAATATAGAAAAATGCCAAGACACCAAACATGGAACATTTTACCCCACTATAGTAAGAGTATAAGTAAACCAGTATAGACGAATAGAGCTTTATAATAAGTGTTAAAACTATAGTATAGTATAAAGCTGATAGACCTAAGCGGTACTAAAGAAACTAAAAAGTAAAATAGAAAATTATAGAAACCTAAAGGTTAGGGGTTAAGTAATTAAAGGACTAAGAAGTAGAGACCAAACTAGGGATCTTAGTAGTAAAAGACGTTTAGGGGGACTTTATAGTAAGAAAAGTAGTTTAAATAAAGAGCTTATATAAATTATAGAAAATAAGATTATTTTACTAGAGACTATAGAGGTACTTAGAGTAACCACGTAGTAAAAAGCACTTAAGATACAAATGTATAAGAAGACACTAGTGTACTACAAGGGATAAAGAAGTGTTTAATTAAGCACTTTGCGTTTTACTATAATAATATATACCAAATTTATTAGGACGCTAAGTATAGCGTAAGCTATTAGCTATAAGAGCTTAAGTTAAGAGAACTCTAAGGTATATAAAAATTAGATAATTAGTAAAATAGAGCATACTATAGGAAGGATATATATAGATATAGTAAACCTAAAGATCTAATAAACCTATTTGGAATAAATATGGAATATAGCAACGATAAGGTAATAAAGGCAGTTTATTAGAAATATATAAACTTTAAGAACGTAATAATAGAGGTAGAGACTAAGGCAGCTATAGAGTAAGGAGTAGTAGCGGAGATTATAATTCTACTAGACATAATATCTATTACTTTATAAGATAGAAGGAGATAAGACTAAGACGGTCTAAGTAAGTAGATAAGACTAAGACGGTCTAAGTAAGTAGATAACTACTAGCGCTAACTTACTACTTAATAAAGGTAAGAGACTATAAGTTTAAGATTTTAAAGAAAGGATAAGGACCACTTAAGATTCTAATAGATAGATAAGAGCAGTAGCTTAGTTTAAAGATATATAAATAAGTACGGGATAAAGATTATTAAGGGACTAATATTTTAAAGAACGAATAAAGGCTTCTATAATGGGTAAATAAAGTATTTAGCCTAAGAGTTAAAAAAAATAAACACTATAATTAAGGATTTTAAGGATTTTAAGGATTTACTCACTAGATATAAACTAGAAGAAGACTAAATAGGACTTAAGGTACAATTTATAGCGAAGTAAGAATAAGAGGGTACTAAGGGCTTAGTATACTAGGTTATTTATAGAATAGAGAACCTATATAGAAGGCTACTAATAGGCTAAAAATAGGTATACTAAGAGCTAAATAGCTAGAAGAACTAGAATAAGAAGAGAATCTAGGAGTTCTAACTAGGTTTAAAAAATGATATATAAAAGGCTATTACAAAGTAGTAATAAAGCGATATTTCTTTATAAATAGATTATATACGCTTAAAGATCTATATTAAAAGTAGTATATATATAACGGGCGCTCCTCAAAGGTATATATTAGATAAAACAGATAAAGGTTTTATTAATATCCCACTAATGTCCTAGAGAAGACATAGTTAGATAAATAAGGGGCAAGGGTTTTACTAGTGTCTTAAAAGGATTATAAAGGGAGCTAGTTCTCCTCTAAAGAGGAACTAGCAATTAGTCTCTAAATAGAAGAGGTTAGAAAGTATTTATCCTTTAATATATATGGTTTATTCTACCTTTAATTTACCTTCTACTTATTTATAACTCTTATTCTATACTATTAATTAGATAATTATATATTCCAGTTAAACTGGCCTCTTATAATTCTAATTACTCTTAATCCTTATGGAAGGAACGTACGGCTATTAATTAATAATAATAGGCCATACCTCCTTACCCCTTAAAATAATGCCCTTATTATAAGAGGCTAATAAAGTCTCTCTAGAGGAGCGTATCCCCTCTACTTATAAAGGAATAGACTAGGAAGCTATAGCTAGTCTATTTAACCTTCTAAGACCCTTAGAAATAATTACTGCTAGGGAGTTATTAAAGCAGTCGTTATATAAGACCCTATAAAAAATAAAAGAGTTAGAAATACGATTAAGATAAATATATTAAGATTACTAAAGACAATTATAAGAATAATTAGGAGAAGTTGTTAAGAAAATAGAAGAGTAGTAGGGGCTAGCTAGGGGCTAGCCCGGGGCTAACCTAGGGTCATTTTAGCTGGATCCGCTGATCTGCTTATATACACTTCTTTACACTAGCCTAGGGCCACTTTAGCAACCTTATATCTTAAAATTATAATATTTCCTCTAACTATAATAGTTGCAATATTCCCTATAACTGCAATAGTTGCAATATTTCCTACGACTGTAATAGTTATAATATTTCCCGCGACTGCAATAGTTGCAATATCTCCCATAACTGTAATAGTTGCAATATTTCCTATAACTGCAATAGTTGCAATATTTCCTATAACTATAATAGTTGCAATATTTCCCATAACTGCAATAGTTATAATATTTCCCATGACTGCATTATTTATAATATTTCCCGCAACTATAATGGTTGTAATATTTTCCACAACTGCAATAGTTGCAATATTTTATATAACTGTAATAGTTATAATATTTCCTATAGCTATAATAGTCGTAATATTTCTTACATATAACAATTAGAAAGAAAGTAACTATATATTTAGGTTATCATCTTTAGGCAATCCTAGCCTTATTTTAACATTGCCATTTCCCTTTTGCTATATAGACTCTAAAAATATATTAAATCTGCCATTATCTAGTAGCCTTTCCCTTTTTCTAAGAGTATACCAAAGAAAATCTTCTTCTTTAACACTTAGCAAGTTTCATAGTCTATGGTGTTATTATGTATAGTATATTAAGTATATATGGTTTATTATCTAAGTTATAGTGCTAAACAACCCTAAAGCAAGAAGCCTTATAGTTTTAGGTAGGTAGGCTGTTTATAGTTATTAGCAGTAAAGAGACTAAGGTTAAGCGTAAAGTGCCCTAGTTAAGTTATTAATGTAATACTTATAAATATACTTTCGCTTACCCATTAATCTAAAACCAAATCTTTATTTTTTACTGGTGTTACCTTATCCATATAAGCAAAAGAGGAAGAACTAGTAGGCCCTAAGTTATCGCTGTTAGAGATAGGAAAGCCATCTATTACTAAGAACTTAAACTTGTGCTAGGTTGTATATAGCTTAAGCTTATCTAGATTATTAGTGTTATCTGTATATAGATTACACACTATATATATATTATTAACTAGGTTGCCATTCTTGTATATCTGCTTTTAAATAAGACCAGCTATTACCTATAGTAGTTTAGCCTTTCTATTAGAAGCTTACGCGTCCTATATTTCTAGATTTAATAGTACATCGCTTTATAAATTAGTATCTTATAATATATATATAGATTAGAGTATTGCTTATACCATTTAGTTCTCCTGTTATATCTGCCTTAACTATTTACCGCAGACCTCCCTCTTTGTATTTAGTAAGTGCATATTAAATACAAGTAGTAATTAGTATAATAGTATAAGCTAAAAGTAGGTAAAAATACTTAGATATCTAAGGATGTAAAGCTAGGCCTTTTAAGTTTGAGTTAAAAAAGTATTAAGCAATATACTTAATAATTATAGGTGCTATGAATCGTTGTTTCCCCTTCTATTATTAGTAGGTAAACTTTAGGAGTGTATAGTAGGGCTTACAAGCTTTAGATATACGCATATAAATATATTGTCTTTAAGTAGTTAAAAGACTAAAGCTTAGGTATTTAGTGTATTAAGAAACGGATAATGTATATATACAACTCTATAAATATTACTTAGAATATAGGATCTAAAGTCGCCAACGTAGTTAAATAACTATAGTTTTACAATATATACTATATTAGAATTACTTCAAATATTGCTAGTAGGAGGTATAGATTTTAGAGACTTGCCTTATAAGCTTCTTTTAGTTTAGGTAAAGGCCAAACATTATTAAACATACACTTCTAATTGTTTAAACCAGCCTTTTACCAAGTATTAATAATTAGTATATTTAAGCCCGACTTCTATCTTTCTGGCTATAGAGAAAGCCTATAAAAAGGATTAAAGTGGCCTGTTATAACTATAGCCTATATAAGTAGCTTATCCCACAAGCGCCTCCTATATATCCTTAGGGCAAAGGGCTTCCCAGAATGGATTATATAATTTGTTTAAGGGTTTACAGGTTAGAAAGAAATATAGCTAGTCTTTAGCGGATACCAGAGCCCCTTTATTACAGTTGCAACAGGAATACTATAAGGATTACCCCTCTTACCTATACTCTTCCTTTTCTTTATAAGCAACCTACTTAAGTCCTTTAAGGAAGGGGCGACCTAGGGGATAGGCTTTGTTAATAATATAAACCTAATTATATATAGGCCAATAGCCGCAGAGAACTGCAGAACACTAGAGAAAGCCTATAATACCTATATAGAATGGGCAAGACGACGTAGAGTTTAATTCTTACCAAAGAAATACCAGCTAATCTATTTTATAAGAAAACGTAACTAACCTGCAGATCTCTAGCATATAATCTATATTTAAGGCTTTAGGGGCTAACTAGTTTAAGGCCTAAGGGTATTAGGAGTATAGGTAGATAGTAAGCTCTAGTGGAGCGTATATATATTATAAGCGGCCCATAAGGGCCAAGCGTAGTATATTATAATGTTCAGAATCATTAATTTTATATAGGGCCCATGCTTCTAGAGGTTACGCCTACTATATATAGCAGTTGTCCGGCTAACCATAATATATAGATCTAGTATTTGGGCTATAGGAGAAACCAAGAAAGGCCCCTCTAAATTACTCCTTAAACTACTCTAAAAGGTCCAAACAGCTTGCCTTTAAAGCATAACAGGCAGGTATAAGCAAATGGCTACAGCACTGCTTAAGAAGGAAGCTAATATCCCCTCCCTATAATTATATATTAAAGCCGCTGTAATATAAAGGGTACAAAAGGAGCGTAACTTTAGTGTTATAAAGTATATCAAGTCACGCCTAAACAAACTATGGAGGGACCCTAGGGTGCCCTATAGGAGAGCTAACTAATAACCCTAAAGCAGGGAAAATATATTAGAGAAATAAATGGATAAAGTAGAAGAAGAATGGTACTATATTAGGGCCTAGGTCTATATAGAGGAGGAAGGGAGATATATAGGAGATTAGTAAAGATAATAGCAAGAGAGAGAAAGGAGCTAAAGTAGAGTATAAAAGAGTAGTAGGAAACCATCTATTGTAATATAATACTAGTTGGACCAATACTAGAGAGGTATATAGGAGTTAAAGGTATAGAGGCTGTCTTAGGCAAAAGGAACCTAGGCCGTAGCATAGTTAATACTATAGGGGGTAAACACCCAAGGGCTCCAAAAAGGCCTAATAAAGGTAGAAAATATAATAGCAACACTCCTAAGAATAGGAATAATAGGACTAAAAGATTGACTCTACTAGGTAGGTGTCCTAGTAGGTAGCCTAAAATATAAATATAGCTGGCTAAGACAGACACCAAAATATATAATACTGTTATACCCCTTATACACTAACTAAAAAGTAATGCTCTTAGTAGCTAGCATAGAGAACTATAATATACTACTCTTAATATAAAAAGGTCTTAAGGCGGTTACCTAGTGGCTTATTAGCTAAAATGAACTAGACCAGTTTTGGGTTATAAAGGAAATGGTAATAGAAGGCAAAGGGGCGAGTACTAGGCGCCCCCTAATAACTCTACAGTAGTAAAGTTAAGTTTACAATACTAGCGCGTCCGTAGGCTTATTACAGCAGCAGTAGTTCCTAAGAAGGTTAAAAAGTAAGGTAGTAGAGCACTATAGGTAACTTGTAGGCGCCCTGTAGGCGCTATATAGGCGAGTCCCAAAAGGTAGGGAGATGGATTATGGGGTTTTCTTATGTAGAGTTTTCTCCCTATATATATATAAGAAGTAGTCCGTGTGGGCCTAATAGGGATCTAAATCGGACGTTAAGTAATGAATTATTATTATATAAGTAGTTTAGCATAGGCTAGTATAGGTGCGTATATAGGTATAGAGTTAAACTTGGCCCGCCATTATACTCCCTACTAGAGTAGTTCTGGTTTATATCTTAATTATTTTATGCCGTTAGTACTTCCGTCCTTAGTAGTGCTTAGTTAACAATAGCGTTTATTAGGCAATATGTTATAATAACCCTATATACGCAGGTAAATAGTTAATCTATATGCTAGGTATATAGGCCTTACTGTTTTCTAAACTAATAACTTAAAATAGGTAGCAGATTTAAGCTTATACAAAGTTATATTAGTCCTATAGCAAGTGTCTTAAGGGCAATAGGGGTATAGTGGAATCTTATCACTATTAGATTTGTCCTTAGGCATACGCCAGTTTTACTAAGCTTGCTAAGACTATAGGCTCTATCTTATTAGCTATATAGCACTACTCTAAAGTGGATATAGGTCACACCTAGCTGCTAGACGCTGTAATAACCTATATATTAGATAATTTGGCCATAGTAGAGAATAGTATTAGTTTAATATATTAGTGTTAAAGATGTATTTAATAGCCCATAAAAAGAGTACTAATATAAATTATTAATAAGAGAGAGGAGAAAAGTAAAAATTGCAAAGGGGCTCTTTAATTTTAAGCCTTGCTTACTTAGGTTAAGCTATCTAGCATATCTAGCCAAGCTAGCATATATATGTAACCGTGTATATATTAACACCATATTGGAAATATTAGGTATATAAAATATAGCATAGTATATAGGATGGTTAGTATAATACAAATATAACATTAGGCCCTTGGTTTTTTTTTCTTAGGCTAGACAAAGGTCTCCTATTTCCGCTTTAACTTACTACTTACTAATTCTACTTTATATATAGAAACTGTTAGCCTAAGTATACCACTAATTTCCTATATAGACGCCCTTAAACCCTTAAGCCTAAAATAGTTCCTCTTTAACTTTAGTTATATTCCCAGTAGCTTTAATAATAAATTGCTTATAACGGCTTGTAGTATAATAGTTTTAATATATATAGGTGTAGTAGCCAGGTGTAGTGTGCCTATTTAAATGCATTAGAATATTTCTAATATTGCTAAAATTGCTTATATAATCTATCTTACCTTAGTCTTTATATCTTACTATAAAATAAAAACAATTAAGTCCTTTAGTATATATTTCATCTATAGCAGCCCTCTAGGTCTATTTAGTAAGAACTTCCATCTTCCTTCCTTAGCTATTATAATAGAAAATTCCATATTTTATAGGATCAAAGCTAATATCTTCTAAGAGTACACTAGTAAATAGACTAAAGTCTAGATTAGTTAACGTAATCTTATTATCTGGTATACTACTGGCTGTAAAGTATCTATAACTATATAGCATTTCCTGGCTATCTCCTTTGCAGACTACTTTAGTTTACACCGTTCTAAATATAAGGCTATTCCAAGTAACCAACTCTGGGTCTTCTTTACTTAGCTAGCGTATATTAGTTAATTTAAGACAATGCGCAACAGACTTAATTTATGCTAAGGTTGTTGCTCTATCTAACACTTAACGCTTCTAATTGTTATTGCATTTTTAGGCAATTGTAGATAGATACCTACTCTGTCAAGGTTCTGGTATGCCTATAAAAACAGTAAGAAATAATTTAATTATATTGCAAAACACCTAATTAAGTCTTGACCAGTTCCTAACCTTATTTAGTTATAAACCAAGCATTTAAATGTCTGTAAGTCCCTATTCTATAGTGGAATAAATATCACTATATAATATTTTATTAATTTTTAGGCCTAGGTAGATAAACTTTACTAACCAGTTCTTTATTACGTGGGCCTTATATACTAAAGAAAGCAATATAGGTTCAAATTACTATTCCATTTAGGCGTAAATGCCTAGTATAGTACTGTTAATTATTATTAGGTTGTTTATAGTGGTTATATAATTAAGCGCAAGGGAAAAGAAGTTATATAGTGGCTAAACCTAAATAGGTATATCTACCAATTATTTGCAATATTTGCAATATATTATATTTATTACCTCTCTTATAATATTTATATATATATAATAACCATAACATCTTTGTTATATATACTTAGAGCTAGGTGTTATAAAATATATTATAATTAGTATACTGTAGATGCAGTGCCTGCTTAGCTAGTAGTACTAATTAAGCCAATTAAGTATATAGAAGAAACCATCTATACCCTACTATATAACCTTACTAATAGAACCTGGTTCTAATACATATTAAGCAATTTTAAGTGGCGAAGCACTAGAAAAGTGCTTTTTTTAATATAATACTTTAGCGCTCTAGAGAAAGCGCCTAGTATAAAGATCTTATATTTCTTAGCCTGCTGCTAAATATACACTTCTATATTAACCTTATTAGATATAGCCCTAATATCCATAACTTTATCTTCTAGCTGTTTAATCCTATAGACACGTCTAAATGCTTAAGCTTTAACTGTAGGTAGCGGCTATAGCTTAAATATAAACACCTTACTTGTTCTAATTAGAGTATATACTTTAGATATAAGACCGGTAGTTAATATAAGAAATTTTAGAGTGGGGTTATTTTCGAATTCTTTAACAATGCTCTTTCTCTCTTCTATCTTAAGCTTACTACTAACTAACTTACAGCTACCTGGTCTATACCTATTATAAAGATACTAATCCAGCGTTAAAATATAAAAATATCGCTTTAAGAATAGATAAGATATACTAGATAAATAATAAAGGCGGCTACTGGGAATGCTGTAAAGATAACCAACTTCTTAAGATAACCTTTATAGTTAGTCCCTAGCTAAGCAAAAACTATCTTTAAGGCATCTATTTTTAGACTTAAAGCTATAATAGAAGGCAGTTCTTACTTAAATATAGACTGCTTAGGGTTCTTGTAATAGTTAAGCGTATAGCCTTTATTTTTATCTCCTTCTAAATATAAGCCAGTAAAAGGCATATTAAAATCTTTACCCTTATTTTTTTAGAGTTATAGCTTTAGGAAGTCTGTAAAGATTTAAAGCTTATAGGCAAATGCCAAGCTAGACTAGTGTGGTTTTATAGGTTTTTAATTAACATTTAAACCTTTCTACTTCTACTTAGCCAGTTTCTTCTTATATGCTATATTAATCTCTTTCTTTAGTTTGTCTATGGCCTTATTTAATCGCTTTAAGACCTTGCCTATATATTTAACATAAATATTCCAGTCCACTCTTTATGCATTAATTTTAATTAATAGTTTATTATTAAACTATTGTGTATTTATAGAGCGCCTAATTATAAATTGCGAAATAATATCACAAAAACCATTAATAATGGCCCCCATTTCTTTCTTAGCCTCCTTTAATAGCTTAGCTTTTATTTAAACCATCTTATTTATTTTTACCTGTAGCGCACAGATATTAGGACTAAGTAGCAGTTTATAACTAGGCTTTTCTACCTATTCTTTATCCCGCCCTATTGCTAAGGTTTATAGAAATATAGTAAGATTACTAGGGCTAGTGCCTGCTAGGGTGCCCAAATATCCCTAGAGATAGATATTATTTAGTAAAGCCTAAATTGCAAGCTGTCTAGTTATAGTCTATAACTAAGTTTAGCTATTCTTAGTGGTATAAAACTTATTAAGAAACATATAGAGCCATACTACTATATTTAATTAATAGTGTGCCCTAGGTAGAATCTCGCCTAGTAAGTATAGGAATTATTATTTCCAGCATTTAATAGTTATGGCGACAATAAAGCAAAATAAGTTAGTGGGAGGATTATATAATACATTGTCTAGGTTATCTAGGTTAGGCTCTATATAGCTAAGAAGGAATTTAGAGTTACCTTTTTAGTACTCCCAGGCCGTTTTCGCGTAGTTGCTATATATAATTCGAAACTAAATATCTGCGGTGCCCTTATTCTTACCTATGTTCTCATATATTATAGTTAAGTAATTTTCGCTAAATACTAGCTTAATATTCTTTTTCTATGCCAATAGAGCTTTAAGTGGTGCTATTATAAGCATTAGGCCATTAAGTCTTTTAAATATAGAGTATGGATTTTCGTTAATATATATGCACCAAATTGGCAGGCTACCCTATAAGGGGCATTATATATCCTTGGCTTCCCTGGCAGAATAAGTAAAATATAATCTATCTTTTTTTACTTAGGAATCCTAAACAGCCTATTAATTAACAATAATTAATCTGTTTAATAGATGGGCAAGAATTATGGTAACTATCTTGCCTAAGCCTATTTGGTCTACACACACACTGCTATTAATATTATATTTTTTGTTTACGGTCTGGTAATAGGCGGCAATTAGTTAATATTTTTTTACTCTAAAGGATTGTATAACCGGCTATAGTAGTAATAGAAGGCTATTTGTATTAAGGTTGATATTAGGATCAAAACAGAGGCATTTACATGCCTCTAACTATAGAGTTTTATTAATATATTTACACTCCTTCTTTATTACCTAGTTAAAACCAGAATTCAAGCTAAAAAAAAATTAGTTTTAAATTAAGAGAGTATCCATATTAGACATATTAGAGATATATGCATATATATACATCTAAAGAACGTGGTATTGGGATCATTCCCTTCCTTATTATCCGCATGGTCCTTAAAGTTATTTTTAGCCTTATTACCTACATTAGGGAGGGGATTGTTATTATCTTTATTATTACTACTATTATTAGACGACACTTCTATAACGTTTATTACATTTATTTTATTTCTTTTAACCTTTATAATCTTCTTAATTTTATAGAGTTCTATAGTATCTGCCGACACTAGTAGCGGAGATGGTTAACTATTAGAAGTATCCTTATCGCCCTATTTAGAGGTTCCGCCTATTACAGTATCCTTTCCGCTAATAGTAGTGGTTTTAGCAACACTAGGCATAAGCTAGTTACTATTACTAGGAACACTAGTATAGATTAAAGGCAGATTAGTTAGGGTGGCGTTATTACTAGAACTAGTAGATATTCTAATAACGACTGGTTTCTGGATATTAGTCTAAGGCATTATTAGCGTGGAAGCTATACTATCTAGGTTTGAAAATAGGTCTAGTACAGTCCATCTATTTAATTAGGATATAGCTAGATTTAAATATTAGCAATATACTAAAAGAGCTGCAATACTTATAATGTAAAGCACTAGTATAGAGGTCAGACTTCTAGCTTTAGCATCTATAAGCCAGAGTTTATGGTATTACTAATTGTGGTAGCCAACTATTTTTTATTTCTGATAGGGCTAAAGCTATTCTATAAACACTTAGTATTAAAGTTAATGGGATAAAACACGCCACTAGATGCGGTGGCCTTTAATACAAGCTTATCCCAAGATAAACTATCTAGCGTCCAATTGGTAGACCCATAAAACTTATCTTTTATAATAGCTTGGAGACAAAACCAAGTAATAGTAGTATTAGAACCATGAGATATATATACAGTGCACGCTAATAGGGTTATGTTACTCTTAATATAGTGTGGTAAGATCCCAGTATAAGGGTTAGCTTTAGGTATTTCTAGTTTTACTTAATAATACTTCTTGTAACCTTTCCGGTTTTTATTTAGGCATAGAGGAATTAAGTCTAAGTTATCTTTTAGGTTTATTAATGGAGTTAGCCTCTTTTAACTTGGTGGTTCCGATTTTACTCTTAATTTATTTAACTTTATCCTTATAACAAGTACTGAGTAGCTTCTCCCTGTAAACGTTTAACTGGGATACTACTTAAAGGCGTTAATCTTAGTAAGTGCAATTTCTTTTACATTACTATAGATCTTAGTCTAGCGGTATTATTTGGCCTTAAAATATCTATATTTTTTTAAGTATTTTTTAAAAGTGGGCCTTAGCCGCACACAGCCTGGATATATTAATTGCTAAACCCTAACAGACTATTATGTCTAATAGCTGGACAGTAGCTAAGGCGTACTAGACGGGATACAGGTATAAGAGTTTATTATTGGCAATGGGCTATACTTTAGGACCTATAATGGCAGTTTAGTATAAATAGCAAAAGGATAGACTAGCTTGGCTTTAATAGCCTATATAGTTTAACTTACTAAGCTTACTTTCCTAAGAAGCTATTATAAAGAGTCTCCTCTTAATAATATCTGGTGTAAGAAGATGTTTATACTAGGATAAAAAAAGTTAAAATAGGGGACTTATAATGGAAGACATAAGGTAGAAAAGGTCTGCTAACTATATAGGTAAACAACTAACAACTAAGAAGGTAAATCAATTTAAGAATTAAACTAAAATAAAATAAATGGTTATTGCGCGCAATATTGGCAATATTAGGCTGGGGATAACAGATTAAATAAAAACAATAAAAACATTGTATATATTTGCATAGATCTAGTAATATGCTCTGGATTAGGGATTCTAGGGAAGCAAAACCTATTAGTGCTAGGTGCAGCTAGGATACGAGAAGGTAATAAGTTAAGCCTACAATTATTGCAGATATAAGATGCCTTAAGTATACAACGTAGTATGTTAGTATTTGCAATATTGCAAAATATATTAATATAATAGTTTAGTAGTGTGCCTTAAGTTAGGGATTAAGGGAACTAGAACTTAGGTGGTGCTGCTAAGAGGTAGGAACTAAGGTTATAATATTATAACTATTGCACATATAGCATACCTTAGGTGTGTAATATAGTACGCTAATATCTATAATATTGCAAACCGTACTAATGTATAGGTCTAGTACTATACCCTAAAGCTAGGTGGTGCTGCTAAAAGGCGGGAACTAAGGTTATAATATTGCGACTATTATATATATAGTATGCCTTAGGTATACAATACAGCACGCCAATATTTGTAATATTGTAAATTGTACTAACGCATGGGTCTGGTATTATACCCTAGAGCTAGGTAGTGCTATTAAGAGCAGGAACTAAGGTTGCAATATTATAACTATTATATATATAGCATGCCTTGGGTATACAATACAGCACGCTAATATTTGCAATATTGCAAATCGTACTAACATATAGGTCTGGTGCTATGCCCTAGAGCTAGGTAGTGCTACTAAGAGTAGGAACCAAGGTTGCAAAGAGGCGATATTATAACTATTGCATATATAGCATGCCCTAAGTATGCCAATTAGTGTATAGATATTTATAATACTGCAAACTATATATCTATCCATCTATTACCTACTCTCTGTATTAAAACAAATTTCCCCTTGCCTTAACTATATACTAGCCCTTAACCTATTTTAAGGTGAATATCGCAATAGTATATATACTAGTAAGGAGTTATAGATATTTTACACTAATTGGTTATTATAGATAAATAAAAGCCAGGGTATGCAGCTACCCTAGCTAAGCGCACTAAGCATCCCTATATTAAAAAGGTGTTATTAAAGAACGGAGATAGAACTACAAAGCTAGCTCTAAAGCCGCAAAAGAAAAAGGCGGTGGATAGTTACTAAAAGGAAATTAGAGGGTTTCTAATTAAGTAAGAGAAGAATGGTAAGGCAGCTAAAGCTATAAAGACAGTTTAGCTAGCTCTTAAGAAGCCTTCGCCAACCCATTCTATTCTATTAGCCGCTGAAAATGCCACCATATATAGTCTAGAGAGAACTAAGTTAAATAAAAATAGCGCTATGGAGATAGCTGTTATGGAAACTGGAAAATTACAAAAGGGGGACCTCTTTAATGTTGTAAGTTAGACAATTAGTCGTATAAAGGAGAAGTAAGATGCTTTATAAACTGCGCTAGCTACTAATTACCTGAATATTAAGAGTCTAAAGACTAATATTAAGGAACTTCAAAAAGCTAAAAAGGCTTAAAATATATCTATTATTAATCTAATCCGGGACACCTAAGTAATAAAGTAGGACTATAACTCTAAGGTTATAAAACGATATTCGCACTAACCAAAGCATATAATAATGTAAATTAGAGAAAGGCAATGTTTTAAGAGCTTTTAGCGAAATATAAGGCACTAGATACGACAGTCTTATCTTATTTAAGATTAGTTAATCATTGGCGTAATAAGTCTACTATAATATCTAAAAAGTTAGTTAAATCCGTATAAGAATTGGAGGCTATAAAGAGCATATAAAAGTCAGTAGAGGATTCTTAGACGCTTAAGCGTGACTAATTAAAGGCGGAGCTAGATCGTATAAAGATAGCCTAATTAGCCCTAGAAATCCGTCTTATAAAAAAGTATAACAAGTTAAAGGCAGAAATTAAACGGATTAAGAAATCACTGCTAGAACTAGTTATACTAAAGCATAAGTAAGACTAGCTTAATGCTAAGTTTAAGGACTTAAAAGAGTCTAAGATAGCCAAACTGGACGCTGTAAACTAAAGACTTAATAGTATTTAGAAAAGCCTTATCTATAGATAGCTCTTTAAAGTTATAAGCAACGTTAGCAACTACGCCGGTTTAATAGTCAACAATTATTATAGAGAGGTTGGCCAAGTAATTAAGAAGCTAAAGAGTAAGCTGTAAAACGGCGGTTTAACAAAAATCTGATAGGGGGTTAGTAAGGAGCTTTTAAGGTAATTATAACGGCAAATGCCTAAAATTAAGATAGGATAGGGCTTTTACTCTATGCGTTTACTATCCTAGTTATTTAGAGGATCTTAGGTAGGCGGTATATAATATAGAAATTTAATTAAGGTTATGTAAGTGGTGCAATAAGCTATTGGAAATAAAATAAACTTACTATTATATAGGTTTAGGGGTGTATATAGGGTTATAGAAACCATAACTCTGGCAGTAGGCAAGATTTTAAATATTATATATATAGCATGCGATGCATATTAATATTTGCAATATTGCCAATATTATTAGAGGCCTTTTAAACGGCGTTAAAGACTATATTATCCTATATAAACCCATAAATTTAAAGGCCTATACCCGCTAATAAAAGTACTAAAATTAAGCGCTGTTAACGTTTTATTAATAAGTTATTAATAAAAACTCTATAAATGGAATCTTTAAAGTTTAATACTATACTAAGCATTATAGCCTTCCTATAGTGACAGAGCAACCCCTAAATTCTTTTAGTGCTTAACGCCAAGTTTTATTACATTACTGCTAAGTCTTATAAGCCTTATTACATTACTGCTAAGTCTTATAAGCCTTATTATATTGTCGCCAAGTCTTATAAGCCTTATTACATCATTGCCAAGTCTTATTGCATTATTACTAAGCTACCTAGCTAGATCGAGCAATTAGATATTATAAGTTTAACTCTTAGGCGTAGTAGGTTTAATTCTTATCCGTAGCATATTAAGAATAATAAAAAGAAGGTTATTTATTATAAAATCACGTTTTAGTAAAGGCTTTAAATTATAAATATTATATTTTTAATTAAATCTTAAGGCCTAATTTTATAAGTTACGCTTCTTGTTATATATATATATATATTAGAGATAACTATTTTTAATCTTATTAGGCTAGCTCTAAATAGTAGCAATTATATTACTTACCATATTACTATACCGCAAGTACTTTTAGTTATAATCTTATAAATTTAATTAATATATAATTCTAAGGATTTAACATATGCAACCTTACCAAAAGGTAGTGCCACACTTCAAAACTTACGCATACCCATCTTACCATCAAAAACAATCGATTTTCCAACTTTCAAGACCTAATTCCTACTGCCTAGCGAGCTAGAGATGGATTTATTTGTGGTTTTACCCCCTTTCCCCAACAGAAAATTTTCCTTAAGGGTGGCCCTAGCTTATAAGCGAGGCACGGATAGGAACACTAAAACTACTACCACTACCACCAATACCAAAACCAGTCTTTTTTAGCTAGTTTTTCTACTACCTTTAACCCAATCTCCCTAGAAATCTTCTAGTAGGATTAGTAAGGAGAAAGGGCGTAAAAGGATAGTAAAAACTAGCAAGGCTTTTTACCTAGTTTTTTACCTCTGGGACTAGGAGATAAGAGACCTAAGGAGGTTAT
>Ga0307507_10004056_pt1 | contig 26806 bp, 2 predicted proteins | sample 7_EM_MG_FD_207223 | JGI IMG/M metagenome (GOLD analysis project Ga0307507, IMG submission 207223) | Populus trichocarpa ectomycorrhiza microbial communities from riparian zone in the Pacific Northwest, United States - 7_EM | ecosystem: Host-associated > Plants > Roots > Unclassified | place...
TTTGCCCTTAATCTTATTAACTATTCTTAACTTAAAGATGCGAACTCTATTAAACTTAGTAGGGTTATACTTCTTAAATTTAAAGACTTCTCTTATAATAAGACCATTAATCTCCTACTTATTAGATACTTAAAAAGGGGCTCCTAGAGTTATAATATAACCTTCCTTTTAAAGTTATTTTGCGAGCTTAAAGTCCGCCTTCTCTTTAGCTATTATAAAGGCCATTAACAACTTAACTCTACTCTTAATAGCGGCAACAAATTGCTCTTTAAAATTAACAAAATGTTAGCAATTTTGTGATCCTTTCAGGCAACCTCTACTGTGTCATGGTTGCGGCATATCTACTATAATTATATTAGAATTATAGTCGCCTTCTAGAGCACGTTAATCATAGTTCTCCTCTAGGGTATCCTCTAGGGCATCCTATAAAGGCTTAAAACTGTTATTCCTATAATAGGGCTTAACAACAGTTAAGCGGAATTAAGTGGGTCTATAGGGCATCTAAAGAGTACAAGTTTAACCCTTAATAGTAATAAGTGTATATAGGCCTAACCAGCCCCCTTTCTTACACTATACCTATACTTTAAATTAGAGTAGTAGATCTATTATAATTAAGGTGTTTGGACCGTTTCTTATTCTTAGTACGTTATTAACCTAGCGCGTGGCGTAGATGCGGTATACCTCCTTTATTACTTTACAAATAGCCTTAGCTTATTGCGTAACGGATAAAGATAGTAGAGAATTATTAGTTATTTAAGGGTAGGCGCCAAAGACTAGTAATATAGGTATAAGCCTATCTGGGCCAGCAGAATCGTTAATAGCCTTAACAGCCATCTATAAGATAAGCTCTTCGCTAGCGCCCTCTAGTTTTAAAGAAATAATCTTATATACTCGGCGTAATGGCGTGTAATATCGTTTTACTTTTTTAATACTATTATGTGCCTTAACAGGGACTTCCTTAACCTTAATTTCTATTGCCTTTACCTGTTATTAAAACTCTATAGATAAGAAGTTCCTTTTTATATTATAAATAACTTAAGGCCGTCGAAATCGGACTCTGCACCTATACGTAGTGACGGCTACGAACCTAGTCTTTGAAGTTCAGATCTAGAGCCAACGCAGAGACGTTATATAGCGTGCGGACAGGACCTAGTGGTGGTTATAGGCGTTAAGGGCGGTGGTGAAAAATTTTCGGATAGTGAGATCTTGAAAACCACTACTATTGGCCCTCTATAGTACGACGACTACTACACTGTTCTCCTATCCAGGGCACCTGTACGATCCAATATGGATGTATAGTATTCAATAACATCCCCTGACCCCTAGTTAAAAGCATTAATGACCTTATATTAACGAACGAGTAAATGCGAACAAGCAAACGAACGAGCAAATATACGGCCCCTCCTAACCCCTAGGGTGATCGCCCGCGGAGCATGCGGTCACTTGCCGTACTGCCATAATACTACTAAAACCGTCAGCTGGATAACCCCGTATGGTTTTCCTTGTCTCCTCTTAACAGAGTGGTGCCTTTAGAGAGGGCCTAGTAACTAGGGCCTAGGCACAAAAGATACCCAGGTATACACACATCCCGCTTTCGTCTTTTGGTATTAGGATGGTAGAATAGATAAATCCCCCTTACGCCTTCAATAGGCCTTAGGGGGGGGGGGAGGCATGGCGTATATAGTAATAGTTAATAAGAGATAGTATACAGGGGATGGTTAAGATATAGAACACAAAGTATATAGTAATTAATTGGCAAGGCCTAGCTGGGACGTAGTGAACCCTAGCTTTAGATAAGCTAAAAAAGGAAGTAGTGGTTCCTAAGAAGTTCAAAACATCCAAGGAGGAGGACGTACTATAGGCCCGCAGGGCCGCAGCTATGTGCAAATATGGCAAACCGGGGTTTTTTATCCTACTAAGGCTGCTTATAGGGTTTTTCCTCCCCTAACTATAGGGGTTTTCTTCCTATAAATACATAAGTTTTCCCCCCTGTGCGGAGTAGTCTGCGTGGGCCAGTAGGATCCGTATCAGACGTTAATTAAAGAGTTACTATAAATAACTTAATTAGGGGGTCCTAGGTAGACATTAATCTAGTATAATTAAAGAGTATTCTATACGTTCCTAGCTGACATATCCTTTAGGAAACATGCGGCTTAGAAGGAGGTTAAGAGGTTAACAACTTAGAGTACTGGCTTGCCACTAAGATATATAATGTTAATAATAATATAGAAGTTAAAGTTGTAGTTATCTTTAAGGGTGAACTTAAATCGGCTAGGGGACTTCTAGTTTATTTAGTAGTAATAGTAGTACTTTATAAGATGCTTAATCGTCTTAGCCTTAACTTTATAACCTACTTGCTAAAGAACCCTAAGTAATTTATGAACTAATGGGTGACCAAAGCAACGGTGTAGTTAATGTAACTCTAACTTAGTTAAATGGCTTTAAGCAACGCTCCTTTCTAGCTGTTAAAGGAGCAACTAAGGGTGACCCTACTTGCGTATAACGGGCACCTAATTATCTCCCTAAACGAGCATATTCTTAAGGTTATTAAGCTTAACGCCTAACTTATCTATATCTTAGATGCAGAATAGAAACGGGGTGTTTATGGGAATAATATAGAAAGTAATATATCCTAACGGGGTTTGGACCTTAATTATGCCAAGAGAGATTATAGTACCCTTACTAAAGCGAATTATATATTAGCCTGCCGTTAATTAGTTGATTTAAATAGAGCTATTAAGCTACTAAAGAGCTTGAACTTAAGGTTCTCCTACTATAGATACTCCTACGGCTCTAGTATCTGGCATAATACTATAGAAGACGTTTGCCGAGTATCTGTTGTTAAAGGAGAACGCGGAACTTTCCTTTAGCTTATTAAAGATATCTAACTTTGTAACAGAATAGAGCGTAAATTAGTTATTAAGGACAGCGACGGTTTATATGCCATTTACCTTACTATACTTAGTAAAGTATTGGTTAGGAGAGTAGTCCTTAATTTCCATATCTATAAGGAGCTATTTAGCCTCATTAACCTTACCCTCTAGATCTTCTTCGCCTTTATATTAAACCAGGGAGCTTTAGAAGTAGGCTATAGTAACCTTATAATTTTTAATATTTTATACACTCTAGCAAAACTTATTATATACCTCCTTTTGTCTATTAAGAGGGTGCCTAGTTAACTAGTAATTTGGCTTCTTATAAACATAGCATTTCTTCTATTAATTGTTTTAAGATAAACCTCCACAAGGACCTCTACAATTACTTTATAGTTAACGTTAATTATACCCTCTACCATATCCCCTACCCCGGCTACTATATATTTAATTAGTCCAGTTATAATTATATTAGTCAGCCGGGTTAATCAAAGTAGGTTAGGGTTAGGTATTAAATTGCTATACTTCTTAAGAGCATAGAGCGGTGCTAATAGAGGATCTTAATTAAGCATATACTCCTTTATAAGTATTTACAGGATTAAAGAAAGCAAGGTTGCATTCTTTAATACCTCAGCATACGCTAATAACTTAATCGCGTAAGCTAAAGTCCTCTTAATATAATTCGGATAAACCACGCTAAATTATCTAAAGTTAGTTAAAGAGCTTTTAAAGATAATTAAGTTAAGAGGCATCTGGGTTTATAGCAATAATTCTTAGAAAGGTAGTCTCTCTCTACTCCAATATATACTGCTGCTTATTTTCTTCTGTTTTAAAGTAGCATCTTATCTTATATATCATTTGGTTAAAATTATATCCTTTTCCTGCCAAATAATCATAATAAAAGGTACTGGCGCGGCCCTTAAGCATAACAGAATAAGCGTTATAATATTAGTTAGGTTCCAGTCTAACCTTCTAGCAATAGTCATAGAAGATACGCAGCTTTGAATTAAGGATATTATATAGTTCCCTGCTAAACCTCTTCTCCTAGTCTAAATAGAGCTTCTATAAGCATTTTTAAGGTACCTCTAAGCGGGGTTAGGCCACGTTAAAATTGCATTAGAGATTAAGGTGGGGATTGCTTTATAGGCTGTAGTGAAGATATAGATCTCAATGGAACACGGCGTAGTACCTAATCTTGCTGTAATAGAGTTCAAAGGTTATTAAATCGCGAAGTAAGGGGATCTTGCGCTTGCTCTTAAGGGGTAGTAGTTAAAGTTGTGGGTTAAATTAGTAGAAGCAATGGATATGGAATATAAGAGCTCGTGCCTGGAGTAATAGAATTAGGACGCGTCTCTATTAGTATATTATTTAGATTCCATTGTGAGTTAAGCTTCTTCTTATTGCGTAGTTAGTGCTCAATCTCTTATAGAGTCCATTTGTGCTCTTTTTCTACGTTAATAACTTGCTCCTAGATATTATCTCTAATAGTATCCCCATCTATAGGGACAAATACTCCATTCTCCTAAAGGAAATTACGGAAGTTTTATACAATATCTTTCTTTGCAAAAGCCTATATTTCCTTTATCCATCTAACAAAGTCCTCCTTTATGCAATACTATAGCATGGTGTCGTTATATTTACGGTCTGTATAGTATGCTATACGGTGTACTAAGAATCCGTTTAGGTTCTATTGCTTGGCGTTTATAGGGTTAATATCTGTGCCCTATATCTCCGGGTTAATATCTTTCTCATACTGCCTTGGGTAGGTTAACGCCATAATAGCTGTTATTTTATTAATAGAAAAAATAAGGAAAATAAGGGTTGTTTAACAGGGTGTCGTACGTTAAAGGTAGGTAGGGTTTTCGGTTTTATAGGATCTTGTAGGTTTGCTATCAAAAGGTAGGCAATTTAAGATGTAGTCGACGCGTTTCAGACGTTGACTTAGGACCCTAGGTTTAGTGATACTTTTAACCTAAAGTACTCAACCAAATCTTCGTAAACGTAGTTGTTCTGCATAATAGACGCAACTTAGTATCTCCTAGTACTTAGTAATACTTCTATTACTAGTTTTCCATAAGTCTAAGGTAGCACAGTATTGCCGGGATCCATTCCATATAAGCGCATATGCCACCTCTACACGAGACTATTTCTTCTATTAAAAACCTTGCTGTTTTATGGTTATGTATTCAACCACTAATTAGTGTTAGTAACATAGGGTAAATCACCAGTACTACTCGAGTAGATATAGTGACGTTGTTTAATAATGTATGTTCTTTTTGAGTTGGAATAAGGAAGGGCGAAGAGCTTAAGGCTCCTCGCCACGCTAGTGCCGCGACGACACGTGACGACCGCTTGCCTTATTCCCGACATAACCTAAACCCCTACTAGTACTAATTTAAGACAAGAATAAAGATAAGAACCACAAAGAGTAGACCATTAAATAAATTATTAACTCTAAATACTTTGGCAAAGGTAGAGGACGGCGGCTCTACTACAGAGCTATCTATATAGGATTTAATATAGATTAGCCAGAATGGTAACTGTAAAAAGACTTTTAAAATGTAAAGGATCTAATTAGCGACTTTTACTATACAAACCCACAGAAACCGGGCCTAAGTAGAGATTTTGTGCCTAATCCCCTATAGGAACCCTTATAGAGTTAAACCATTATATATTACCATATAAGGGCAAATTGCTATTAGATTGCCGTTAGATTGTCGCAGATTTCTATTATATAATAGCAAAATGCGATTATATAACTAAAAATCGTTAAGATATCTAGGAACTTTAACTAGCGGTTAAAGTTATCTAATTAGTTAGATCCTTAGGTGCCAAGCCTTATTATATAACGTTATCGCAAGCCTTTAGTAATACCCCCTTTTATTCTCTATACCTTAAATGTCCCTTCTATATATATATAGTAACCACAGCGTCGCCGGAGCTCCGCCTCTATAGGAGGGGGGGTAGTGTTACGGAATCCTACCATAGGGGCCTCTATAGGAGAGCCCCGTGCTCTTATATACACCTCACATACAGCTTACGTCAGCTACGCGTAGGTATATTACCTCCTTACGCCCTTAACCCTTATAATCGATCGCGTAACGTCTTATAGACTTCTTAAATATATACGCTCTATAGCTACCGCCTATATCCTATAACAGTCCTAATTAATATAAAAGCTAGCGGTATAGGATTTATTAATAAGATCTTTGCGTAAGATAATAAGTTTACCCTAATATCCCTTAACTGGCATATTAATATATTTTGATTTAATAGTAAACGCACTATTTTAGGCTGTATTACTTATATAGTAGTCCTAAGACTTTAATACCTAAACCATAAAAAATTAATTAAACTCTTTATAACTACCCTAGGTTACCTAGTAATCTTTAGATAACCCTAAATAAAGCTATATAAGGTAACCATTAATTAAGATAACCTTAAGCTTCTATTTACCGCCTCCCATTATAAGCAGAAGTGCTTTATAACTTACTACTTAAGCCCTAAACTAAAATTTAAAAAATCTACTAAAATCCACTAGTCTAAAATTTCTATTAATATCTACCCTATACCTAAAAAGTCCACCTAATTCCACTAACCTAAGAATTCTACTAAATTCTACTAATATAAGACTTCTACTAACTTCTACTAAGAACCTAAAAATAATATATAACTATATAAACTGACTTTAATTACTATATCCCAAACTAAGCAGAAGCTTAAGCTTAATATATAAAAGTACTAGAAGAACTGGTATTCTACTATAAAAAAAAAACTTAAAGAACCTAAACCTAAATCTAATACTAACTCTATACCTAATACTAAACCTAAAACTATATAAGAAACTAAAGATAATCTAAGCCTACTTAATACCTTAAATATCTATATAATTAAAGCTATTCTATTAGTATAACTCGCCAGGAAACCTAAATATATAATCTTCGCTGTTATAATGGCTAATATTAAAAAGGTCCTAGCACTAAAGAAGCATACTAACCCTGCTATAAAAGTACTAATATACTACTATAAGTACCCAGAGATATTCTTATAAAAGAAAGCTAATAAGTTAGCAGAGCACCAACTATATAACTATAAGATTATACTTAAAGAAGGAAAATAGCTAGGATTTAGACCCCTATATAAAATATCCTAAAATAAACTTTAAGTACTGCGGAAGTGCCTAGAAAAATACCTAAGTAAAGAATTTATTAGAGTAAGCTCTTTGCCTATAGCTATAGCTATAATCTTTATTAAGAAACCTAGTGGCGGTCTACGCTTTTATATAGACTACTAAGCTCTTAACGCTATTACTATTAAAAATTAATACCCGCTTTTATTAATTTAAAAAACATTAAACCAATTAAGTAAGGCTCGCTACTATATAAAACTTAACCTTATCTACGCATTTAACCGCCTCCGTATTATAAAAGGAGATAAATAGCTTACTATATTCCGTACTAGATACAGACTATTTATATACTTAATAACGCTATTTGGCCTTATAAATACCCCAGGTTTATTCTAATACTTTATAAATAATACCCTATAACCTTATGTAGATGTTTTCTATACTACTTATATTAATAATATCCTAGTATACAGCAATAACCTAACTAAATATAAGAAACATATTAACCTTATCTTAAAAGCCCTATATAGAGCTAGCTTATAATTAAATATAGATAAGTATAAATTCTATAAAACAGAAGTCCTATACCTTAGACTTATTATTTCTATAAACGGCATATAAATAGACCTAAAGAAGATTAAAGTAATTATAAACTAGTAAAAACCTAAGAATATTAAGGATATAAGAGCCTTTATAGGATTTACTAACTTCTACTAACGGTTTATTAATAACTTCTCCGCCCTAGTCTTACCCCTTATAGCTTTAACTAAAAGAACAAAACCTTTATCTTTAATAAGGAATATAAAAAGGCCTTTACCTATTTAAAAATTATATTTACTACCGTACCTATACTCTAATACTTTAACCTAAACTAAAAGAGTATTATAGAGGCTAACTTATCTAACTACGTTACTAGAGGTATTCTATTTTAGTATAATAAGAAAGAAGTACTATACCATATAGTATACTTCTTAAAATAACTAAGTCTAACTAAATATAACTATAAGATTTACAATAAGGAATTATTGGCCATTATTAGATATTTTAAATAATAGCGACCTAAATTAGAAGGCACCGGATTTCTAATTAAGGTCCTTAGTAACTATAAGAATTTATAGTACTTTATAACCATAAAATAGCTAAGTTATTATTAAGCCCACTAGTTAGAATATCTATCTTATTTCTAATTCTTAATTATATACTGCCTAGGTATTTAAGGTTAAAAACCTAGTACCCTAACCTAATATTTATAAGACATACCAGCATAAAAAGAAGCGCGCGCCTACTATAATTAAACCCTACTTCGCCCTAAATTATTTAATCCCCTAGCTAAAGACCTTACAGTATACGTCCTTAAAAAAACTAACTAATTAATTAATTAAATTATAATTAATGAATACCTAAATAATAAGTTTATGTAAGAGATATTTAAGCTAATTTAAGATAGCATTAAACACTCTAAAAAGATCTCTTTAAGTAAATATAAAGCTTATAGAGATCGCTTATACTACCAAAACCGCCTAGTTATACCTAACTATAACGAACTTAAGCTTAAGCTTCTTAAACACGTATATAACTTACTAGTAGCCAGCTACCTAGGCTATAGAAAAACTCTAAAACTACTCTAATAAGAGTACTACTAGCTAAATATATATAATATAATATAAAGGTATGTCTCTAACTGCTATACCTACTAATAAGCTAAAGCTTTATATAAGATGTATAACGGATTTCTAAAGCTACTACCTATTCTAGACCAAAGATAAAAGGATATCTTAATTAACTTTATTATTAATCTCCCCGTAAGTAAAGGCTATATAAATATTATAGTAATTATAGATTAACTATCTAAGATAAGATACTTAATCGCCTGCCCTAATATATTAATACCTACTATTACCTAACTGTTCCTAGATTACATATAGAAACTCTATAGACTTCCTAAAACAATTGTCTCCAATAGAGGTAGCTAGTTTGCCTTAGTATTTTAAAAAGAACTAACTATCTAACTCTGTATTAAAGCACTATTATCTATAGCTTATTACCTAAAAATAGATAGTTAAATAAAACGTGCAAATACTATAATAGAACAGTATATTTAGATATATACGTTGTATTTATAGAATAACTAGATAGACTGGCTTACATTTACTAAGTTTACTATAAATAACTTCATTTTAGAAACTATAAAGGTCTCCCCATTCCTAGCTAATTATAATTAGCACCTATAAACAGGCTTAAAACCCTTTAGTAATATTCCTTACCTAGCTTATTAGGCCTTATAAGTTATAGAAGCAAATAAATTTATAAAGAAAATGGAAAAACTATAAGAGTTCCTTACTAACAAAATAATATAGGCCTAATCTATCTATAAAGCCGTAGCAAATAAGAACCAAACCCTAGCACCTACCTACTAAGTTAATAACTTTGTTTAGCTAAATATAAGAAATCTAAATATAAAACGACCTACTAAGAAACTTAATTAGAAGAACGCCGGTCCTTGTAAGGTTAAAAAAGTTGTCTTTCCTTATACCTGCCAACTAAAGCTCCCTAATACGGTTAAAATCCACCCTATATTCTATACGTCAGTCCTCTACCCTACTGCCCCTATATTAAATACCCTACCTAAATAAATCTAAGACCCTTCCCCACTAGTTAAAGTAGATAGTAAGGATAAGTACCTTATTAAAAGAGTTAATACTATTAAGTACGATAAATAGAAACGTAAATATATATACCTTATAAAATAGAGAGGCTTTACTAAGCCCTTATAGGAACCTATTAACTCTATAGGACTTATATAAGCCGCAAAAAACTTTTATAAACTCTACCTAGAACTACTACAGCCCTATTTTATAGAAGCTTAAGTTTAAAGGGGGGGTACTATTACGGGATACCTCCGTAACACCTTATACACGTCCATCTATTTCCACTAATGTAGTAAAAAGAGACTAATCACGAGATACTAATCTACGGCAATCTAATAGCAATCTGCCATATTCTGCTATATTTTGCTAAGTCTACTAAATTCTACTAAGTTCTGCCAGGACCACTACTTAAATCCTATTCTACTCTATATATATATTAACTAAGCAACCAAACTAACAATATATACCCTTTCCTCCCATTTCCTTACCTTCTCTCCTTACACAATGTCTTAACTTTATTACGCAGTTTATATACATAGCTTAATAATATCTACTTCGCTATATATTATTACCGCTTATACTTACTCCGTGATACTTAATAAAATAACTAATATAGCCATCTAGGATAAGGAGTTAATTTTTACTAATTTAGCGCTTTTTAGACCACTATTTAAAGTAAATAGCCCACTTTAATAGTAGCTGATTGTTAATATATATAGTATCGCTTACTCCTAGTAAGTAATTGCCTAGCAGCTTATCTATTTATATATACTAGCGCTTTTGTATAGTTTTACCTGCTAGGATAATAAGCGAAGGCCCTATAACTCTATTACTAGAAATTACCTCTATAACTATAGCTAATTTATAGCTAGTATCCTTTATAGCAGTAATTTAAAAGGCCTTTAAAGCTATAATCACCTTCTCTTTCTTACCTACGCCTAGGCATATACCCATTTTATTATAATTATATATATCTCCCACCATAATTTTATAAAGCCCCACTATATAATTATAGTCCTTATACCAGCGCGATAGCGCTATTAGGTCTTCTACTACCTATCTTTCCAGCTCCTTAGGATTCTTAGTATGTAGACTAAATTTAGGGTAGCGCTTAAGAAATCTATTGGTCCAATGGCTGCTATAGAGTAGTAGTTCTTCTAGGCCGGTGTAACGCGATTTAAGTATATAATTACACTCCTACTTAAGCTCCTAAACTATTACACGCGTTCCAAATACGTTACGGCGATGCAGCTATATTAGAAGGCCCTTCTCCTTATATAGAGTAAGTAGTAGGTTATAAGCTGGTAGTCCAGGCTGTGCAGGGAGTCCATTGACACAATTCTTAACGCGGTTATATTTGGCACAGAAATGGCGCGCAGTAGCAGCAATAGAAGGAAACTTATTAGCTGTATAGGCAGCAAAGGCCCTTTAGACCCTAGCCTCATCTTTAAGAGGATCAGAAGTTATGGTTATGGCATAATTATTACGGCTCAAAGTTAAAATTGTTTTCTAGGTTCCTTGCTGGGCTGTGCACCGTGCTGGCAGCCACCTAGCTAGCAAGGTGGTGTTAGTTAAGTTTACGAAAACCAAAACGTCACAGGTAAAGGTTTTAAAAAAAACCCTTTTTATAAATTATAGCCTAACTATAACAAATACATCTATATTTATATATTATAGCTCTATAATGTAACGGGCTCTCCCCGAAAGTTACATCAACTGAGACACGGTCAGACAGATGAAGATTTCACCAATATCCCAGAAAAGATATAGTCAGACAGATAAGGGGCGGGAGGTTTACTAGTGTCTCAGAAGGATCATAAAAGAAGCTGGTTCTCCTCTAGAGACGAACCAGCGATTATTCTCTAAATAGAAGAGGTCCGAAAGCAATTGTCCTCTGAACACGCAACGTGCGTCCTACATTCGAACCACCTGTGACTCTCATTCGGTGCTGCCGATATAACGTGTCCCACTCCACGTCACCATACGGCCAAAAGACAGACAGTGCTCGCGAATCTATCGCGACTGTTGCGGGATCTAACATATGTATTCTTACAGCCAATTAGATATCCATACACTCCAGTCGGAAGCCTTACTGGCCTCTTACATATAAAAGTATTATTAAGAGATAAGTTATCCCTTACAACGGCAAAATGGGCACTGCCGTTATCGATAAGGGCTAACCAATTAGATCAATAGGACTAAGGGCTTCGGGGGCGTTTTTTAGCAATACAACTAGGAGGAACCTTATTTCAAGTATTCCGAACAAGGTCCTCATCAACTTTGACACAATTAGAAGGCATGGTGGTAGTGTAATTAATATACGCGTTGTTTTGAAAACGGTTGTTCGCGCACGGGCCATCTACGCGCAGGACCTTGCCGTTGCAAGGGATAGTATATCCCATGCGCCATTAAGAAAGGCGCTCCTTTTACCAAGCCAACAAGAGGCTCTAGATTTAATCAAGTCTTGGCAAAATAAAGTCGTGGATTAACCAATTAATTGCAACTTAGTATTATGGTAATAAAGCTTAGATTTTATATGTAATTTGACGCCATTATAGCTTAATTCAATTAAGGTATTCCTATGCAAGGCCTATACGCGCAGAGGTGTATATTATATATCGGTTCTATTATAGAGACGAACATTAGATGTTTTGATGTTTACGCACAGGCTATATTTAAAGGAGCACCTTAACGGCGCATAGGATAGTAGGTCTATAGCCAAGGTCTAAAACCTACTGGTGACCTGTATTTGTCACGAAGTTCGTGTAGAGGGGTTCATTAATACAATGGGTTAATTAATTGATAATCTTGACTTGATCATTAATTAATGTCTTCTTTTGTTAACCTAGGGCCCCTGGGGCTCTAAAGAGATTTACAATGCACGTGCCCCATACACGTGACTCATGTACGTGTCCCACGCTTTAGAGAATACAGATTATCTAACACACCCCCTTAGCTTCGAGCTCTTTAAGGTCAAAGCTAACCACCTTCTCATGCCCATCAATGCGTCAATTAAACCATAATCTCATCTAAATACTTCCTTCTCGCCCTAACCTTCTCCCTTAGGTCCTCTAGTTGCTTCTCCTCATCCAGCCGCTCCTTAATATCCACTATTCCGATTATATTAACGAAGCTTTAAAACCTCTGCTTGGTGAAGATAGCTTCTTTCGCTGTCTAAGATAGGGCTAACAACTCGGCTTCTATACTCGACGTAGTCACCATATCCTGCTTATTTGCTCTCCATACAATCGGTCCTCTACCATCTCTTCCGTCATCTCATCCTTTGTCGCGTATTCCTTTATCTCTCCCTTTACCGTTCATTCCTTCCTCATCTCCTCTATAGTAGATTGCTCTGCTCCTCGCCCCATACAGGTACTGGAATACTCTAACATAGCATCATAGAAGCTGCTTCTCTTAGTAGGGATATAGGACGGACTAGTAGGTCTATATCAGGGGACGGACGCGTCAGACAGATCGATTGGTAATCAGTAGAGAGGAGTTCAGATTCTGCCATAGGAGTGTCCGAAAGACGCCCTATAAGATCTATCTTATACTTATTAGCTATCTTCTCAATATAGGCTTCCTGGGATAGCCACAGGAGCCTCTAACTACAATTATATAGCACATGGATTTCTAGGAGCTATTTTAGCTCGCCAAGGGTACTTATCTGGTATTCCTTACTCAGCTCCTTAATTACTTCTTAAGCTTTCTTTTTATCTGTCTTTTATGGCAGAAGACAATATTATCAACTAACGACTTCATTAAGATCGTAATGGACAAACGCGTTAACTGCATCTGTATATTATCTCTAGGTCAAATTTCACGGTGATCGCCATAAGGATCCGGTAGGTCATACTCGCCAATACAGTAGCTCTTATAGGTAAGTCTTATTAAGCTAAGGATCTACTGTCCTTTTATATGCTTTTTTAATAATTACACCCCCTAAGCGTTCGGCGGTACTGTTTTAAGCTTAGGTGTGTGGCGCCAAAGGCTTAAATGTAACCCCTTAGCGCTTCCTTAAGGTCAGTCCAGTCAGGAGGTCGAGATAGGGTTTATTAATATTCCAATCTAAGAACCTTTATAAGACCTCATAGGTTCTGGATGACCTAGACGCAGATACCATAATTGTGCATCACCTTTTACATCTGGGCAAATGTCTCTTAACAATACTCTGCGCTTCTATTAGCAGCATAGCAGTTGGCTTGTATTGAACGCTGATAGACTCCCTAGTCGGACGTATTTTAATAGTCTATTGTCTGTAACGTTCTTCCATTTAGCATAGGATTGTGTCATCCTTTATTATCCTAGTAGTACCCTCGTTTTCGAAGTAGATAGAACAACACTAGATTCATGTTAAAGTCCGTATAAAAGGCAACGTCCTTAAGATATAGGACTTCCTTGCTTTCGTCTTGTTGTTATTAAGCTTTATCTTCTTATTCACGTCTAATTTTAGCAACTAGATTAGCAAAATCCTTGTTCTATTCTACCTTCCTTAGTGCCTTTTTGATACAAGTATCTCCGATTATGACTCCTACAGGTCTCTTATCTTCAAATAAACACTAATAGTCCCGAAGGGAGTGTCCTTATATTCCACATACTAGGCACTCAGGTGTTGGCTTCTTATAGGACGTCTCCTTATCCACTAGTATCCTGGCTCTCTTCGAGCGGCTCTTGCGTACTAAGGCCTTTCCTCTTCGTGAACCTTTAGTAGTATTAGAGTGATCCTCAATAGCTTACTCTACAAAGTCTATGTTAAAGGTACTCCCTCTTATAGTAGCATTGGCTTACTCTAAGGGTCTTCTAAGTCCTTCTTGCAGCTCCTTTACTACTCTACGGTATTCGGAAGATCTTAACTTCTGCGGGTCATTTAACTCGGTAGTATACTTTATACAGTAGGTATTACTAAAAGGTTAAATAACGTCTGCTAAATCTTAAAGCCAGATTCTATCGGATATTTAAAGGATCTTATACTTCTCTCCTAGGGCTATTACATGTTCCCATTAATCTAACCACTAATTTAATTTTAACAAGTGTTTAAACCCCTTAAGGGCTTCTGTGTACTGGTGTTGTACCTTCTTCCTAATAAACAACAAGGTAGGTTCTGTGTTCTCTTTTAGCCGGAATAGCCATTCTTTAACAGTTAAGGAAGGGTTAAGCAGTAGCTTCTTCTAAGTTAATACTATAGACGTAATCTAGGTGCGGATCTATTAAAGATAATCTTCCTATCTTAAAAAATACTTTATATCCTAGTTATAGTATCATCTACTATTCTTATACGCTCTTTGTTAATTCGTTGAGAGCTATATATATAAGGTTACATTCTCGTTAAAATCTATAACCTTTAGATAAGGTGGTTTTTCAAGTAGACCTTCTTAAGGTGCTTCTATAGCTGGGTTAATATAGGCCCAAATTTACTGATCTATAACAGCTCGGAGTTGCTATAGCCATTATTCCCAGTCTTCTGGCTTATTGAGGATAATTATAGTCAACAAACTCAACGTTAGTGGAGTCATTTTAACTAATAGGCAAAGGAGGAATTAAGATGATATTTTATCATCAGGATCGTCCTTGTCGTCAGGATTATCCTTGTCATCAGAATCATCCTTTAACGATTAAGGTGGAATCTTATGGAATCTCGTGGAATCTCATCAAAGACTCATTTTGTAACAATTAAGGTAGGATTTCTGTCAAAGTCTACGTCTTGACAATAAGGTGTCAGAGTCTAACAATAAAGTAGAATTTCTTCAAATAATTAAATAATAGCTAAATAGCTTCTTAAGTCGGCGGACCAGGCTCATAACTATCACGAAGTTCGTGTAGAGGGGTTCATTAATACAATAGGTTGATTAATTAATAATCTTAACTTGATCGTTAATTAATATCTTCTTTTATTAACCTAGGGCCCCTAGGGCTCTAAAGAGATTTACAATGCACATACCCCGTACACGTGACTCGTGCACGTGTCCCACGCCTTAGAGAATACAGATTATCTAACAGTATTAGCCTTACAGTGGTGTTGACAGCTCAGCTAAGCGCCCGCTCAATCGCTAAGCCGCACGTGACATATACAACCCCCGTCAACATTCGCGAATGTTAACGGCCAAGCCTGCAGCCAAGTCGTGCACATATTCAAATGTCTTTACCCCCACTAATTAAGTCGCTAATACGTGCGTACTATTGGCCTATTGGCCTAGCCATGCGCTATATATTTACCCTATACGGTAAAGTTACTTATTTGGTCGCTAAGCGGCTAGTAGGTATACTTTCTCTACCTCTTTTCCCCGGTCTATATCTGCGTATATTTAAAAAATAGGAACTCCCTCTAGGGCGCCGCTTCTCCAGCAGCGTCCTATCTTAAAAATAGCGTTAATTAGTTATATAGAGATTAACGTCATAAATAATACTAAACTACGTGCCAATATGCAGAGTATCCTCGCCCTTACGCGTGCCAAGAGGCCTAAAAACATATCTCTAAATTATAAGCCAAAGTAGAAGGAGTTTAAGGTAGGTAGCTAGGTGCTTTATAAAGTAGTATACTTATAGCTAACGCGTGTCTTTCTAGGCCTTTTATAAGAAGAAGCAGTACTATAACAGCAATACTATTATAGAAAAAAAGCTACTCCTTTTCCTTATTAAGGAGGTTATAGGCCGGCCACTAAAAGTAAAAAGCTATAAGGTTAGCAATAACATACCCTAGGATAAGACGCGGCTCTCCTAGCGCTTAGTTCGCGGCTATATTACGGCCCTAATAGACCTCTACTAGGCGTAGAAAACTATAGAGATAAATAGTTACTAGTCCCTATGGGAGAATAATATTAGGGAGTACCTAAAGATTCTATAATAGAGGGATGCGCAGTAGGAAAAAAACTAGTTTATAGATAAGGGTAGAGATATACTGCTTAATAGATATATAGAGGATAAGTTTAAGAATGTCTACCGCTAGCTATAGGCCCGCGGAGACTCCTCGCTAGAATACTACCTTTGCACGCTTATAGATATCCTACTAGGCCACTATATGCTTACCTATAGCGGTAATAGGCGCTCTACCAAGATCTTAGACCTATTTACCTTTAAGTTTAAAGGTAAAGGCCCTACGCGCTATATACCCCTAATATTTACTACACGCGCTAGTAAGTAGAACTAGTATAGCCGCCTTAAGACTATTGGGGCTCTATATAATAAGAAGCCGCTTATTTATATGCTTAGCGGGCTAGCTTTCTACCTCCTATATTACTAGGACCTTAGTAATAAGCCATTCCCAGACTTTAATAAGCAGTTAGTATAGTATAATATCCGCCTAATTAAGAGCAGTGCTAGGGACTATAAGGCGGCCTTCTTATACAACTTATAGTAGGAGTAGGTTGCTAAGGCATTCTAGTACATTAGCGTCTTCTTATAGAAGAAAACCTATATTAGATAAAGCGCTAGCGCTAAGACAGTAGAGCTAAAAGGGGTTAGTAAGGACTAGATTAAACGCGCTAGTAGGTAGAACTGGGAGCAGATAGTTAACTACTACTTAAACTCGCTATTATAGGAGTTTATGCGGATAATAGCCGGCTATATGCCGTAGATGGGCTGCTTTAAGATTTATAGGGCAAGCGTTACCCCCCCTAATATACTACTATTAATAATCCGGCCAGAGCTAAATATCTAAAAGGGTTAATTTAGCCCTTAGGTTGGCTAGATTAATAACCTTATAGCTATAGGCGCTATAAACCTCCTATTCTACCTCTAGGAGGTTATTTTATAGAACTTAGTAGTCCTCCGTAAGATATTCCTAAGCAACCCTATATAAAACCACCCCGTCTTTTAGTATAAGGCCTATCTACCCTTTATATAGAAGGTTAAAACCTGCCTATAGTAGGAGGAAGAAGGCCTTAACTAGCTATTAATACTCTACTAGGCTATACTAGCTATTATAGACTGCCTAAAGACTATAGACGCCTAGAATAACCAGAGAGCATATAAGAGTAACAAGAGAGTACGTGAGCTATAGGCGTTATTTAACTATATAGCCGAGTCCTAGTAGGTATAGTCTTTGCAGCTTTAATTGCTTATATCTAGCAGCCTTACCTTTTAGCTTAAGGCCCCTTTGGCATCTATATATCTGTGTCCAATAGCATATCTACTAATGGTATACCTACTAGCGCCGCCTCTATCTGTTGCGGAATTAAGCCAGTATGTATTGGCCTAGGTAAGCACTATAGCTTCCCCTTTGCTAGTGCCGCTATAGCTATAGCCGCAGCCGCAGTAAGGGCCTAAGTCTAAGCTTAGGCTTAAGCTCTAGCCTAAGCAGCCGCTTATATATTATATATGTCACATAGTAAAGTCCATACGGGCCCTTTAGTACAAGTAAACTAAGGGGCTTAGAGGTAATCCTTCTATAGCAGCGCTAGATTCTAAATAGGGTACTAGATAGCAGGCCAGCCAGCAGAGTAAGCTTTAATAGCACTCCCTACGGCTTAAGGTTATTAAGGAGATTAAGCGGGTTATATAGGCCTAAAGGGTTAAAAGGGTTAGTAAGGAAGCGGCTATATAGTAGGTTAATTTATAGTAGGAGTAAATACAGTGCTTACTAGATTAGCTTTATAAACGGCTTTAAGCGGGTAGAAAAGCTATTAAATAGTATATATCTCTAAAATACTAAGGAGTCTTCTATTAAAGCCTTTGTCTATAGCCCCTTAGGGGCTTATTTTAGTACAGTATAAGTTTAGTGGGGTACTTATATAATAGTAGCGCCCGACTTAAAATATAAATATCTTTATTAACCTATGGCTAATTCTTACCATTCTAGTGCGAGCAGAGAGCTCTTAACTAGCTCTACGCATAGCGCTCGATAGGTGTTGAGAGCGCGGCGTCGCTGGCGATCGTAGGTCGACCGTGGATATAGGGTAACATCTACATGCGCTAAGCGCACGGGCCTCTTCGCCTGCAAAATCTGACTCAGCTGCTGATTTAGCCATACAAATTGAACCGTGGACATACTATTGGTATGCGAGGCTCGGCTGATCGTCGGTTAGCTGGGAAATCACGTGTTTAGCCAGCCACCTGGGTTAGATTTGAGGATCTCCATAGCGCCACGAGCGCCAAGCTATAAAAATACGCATATTAGGGACCACCTGCTGATTAAGCCGCTGATGGACGCCAACTATACGGTAATTAGGGCCATTAGGGCCTTAAATATATATAAAAAAGTCCTCCTTACCTAATCCTCAATCACGGCAGCATGTCTGCTATTATACCTACTATATAAGATAGCGCTAACCAACCGCGTAGAGATTAATATTGCTAATAATGCCAAATTATGCGCTAATGTGTAGCATGTCCTTACCCTTATACGTGCCACTAGGCCTAAGAATATATCTTTAATATACAAACTAAAGCAGAGAGAGTTTAAGGTAAAAAGGACATAATACCCCTATTACGCCCTATAGCTAACACGTTGTCTAGCTTTAGGTCTTTTATAAACAGAAGCAGTACTATAATAGCGATACCATTATAGAGGATAAGCTACTTCTTTTTTTTATTAAGGAGGTTACAGCCTAGCCCTTAAAAGGGAAGAGCCGTAAAGCTAACAGTAATATACCTTAAGAGGAGACACGTCTCTTATGGCGGTTAGTTTATAGCTATATTACTACTTTAATGGACCTCTATTGGATGCAGAAAGCTATAGGAATAAATAGCCACCTATCTCCGTAGAAGGATAGTGTTAGGGAGTACCTAAAGACGCTGTAGTAGAGGGACGCGCAGTATAAGAAAGAGCAGTTTACTAATAAGGGCAGAGATACCCTCCTTAACGGCTATACTAAGGAGGAGTTTTAGAGTATCTACCGCGAGCTCTAAATTAGGGGCGCCGTCTTATCCCTAAAGTGTTACTTCTATACGCTTATTAATATCCTACTAGGCCACTATATACTTACCTACGGTAGTAATAGACGCTCTGCTAAGATCTTAGATCTATTTACCTTTAAGTTTAAGGGTAAAGGCCCTATATACTATATACCCTTAATATTTACTACGCGTGTAGGTAAGTAGAATTAGTATAACTGTCTTAAGACTATTAGGGCCCTATAGAATAGAAGACTGCTTATTTATATGCTTAGTGGGCTAGCCTTCTATCTCCTATACCACTAGGATCTTAGTACTAAGCTATTTCCAAACTTTAGTAGGTGTTTAGTATAGTATAATATACGCCTAATTAAGAGCAGTATAAGGGACCGTAAGGCGGCCCTCTTATATAACTTATAGTAAGATTAGGTTATAAAGGCCTTCTAGTATATTAGCGTCTTCTTAGAGAAGAAGACGTATATTAGGTAAAGCGCTAGCGCTAAAATAGTAGAGCTAAAGGGGGTTAGTAAGGACTAGATTTAATACGCTAGGAGGTAGAACTAAGAGTAGATAGTAGGCTATTACTTAAACTCTCTCCTATAAGAGTTTATAAGGTTAATAGTAGGGCACCCCTTATAAATAGGCTGCTTTAAAATCCGCCGTATAGATATTATACTGCCTAATACGCTGCTATTAATAATATAGCCCAAGCTAGATAAATAGAAGGGCTGTTTTAGCCTATAGCTATACTAAATTAATAACCTTGCCGCCGTAGGGGTTATAAGCCTTCTCTTTTACCTCTATAAGGTTATTCTATAGGACTTAATAGCCCTCTATAAGATGTTCCTAAGCTTTTTTTTATATATATTTTTATATATCCAATTGTATTATACTATGTACAATACTGCGCATACAGCCTCTAGGCTATGGCGCTATAGTCCTATATATATGAATCCTTCCTAGGCAGCTTAATATGTACTAGTAACTAAGTAGACACTCTGGTCCGTTTTAAATATTAGGGGAGTTTTGTCCTGGTATTTTGCTTTCTAATATTTAGTTTGCACTAAGGAAATAAAGAAATCCTAACTCTTTTATCTATTTCTGCCGTATTCTGCCGTTTTTAGAGTAGAAAAAGCGCTCTAAAAGATAGATTTAGTAATATTTGCATATAAAAACAAAGGGCTCTATATAGTTTGCTAGCTTAGAGACAACTACCAGTTATTCCTATATGACTTTTTTTAGTAATGTAACCTATTCTTCTCCTTGCTTAAGAATAGGTAGGGAATTAGTAATTAATAGCTACTCTCCCTAAAAGTAGGCTACTAATAGTATTTTAAAAGGGCGAACCTTGCTATATAAACCCACCCTAATAGGAAATTTTTTTACAAGGTTGTCTGTATAGGGTATAAATACCAATTCCCCTATACACCTTATATTTTACGTGCTAATGGTAATATGGGCTAGCCCCCTTCCCCTATCCCCTACTATAGCTACCCTAGCAGTGCATCGTCTGCGGTGCGCCTGTGGTACGCCTGCGGTATGCCTTTGGTCCTCTATAGTTTGATTGCCTATAGCGCGACAGCCGTAGACTGGTTGTAGTAGAGGTTGTCTGCAGCACGATGGCTGTAGACTGGATATAGGAGGTTGTTAGATAATCTGTATTCTCTAAAGGCGTGGGTTACGTGCACGAGTTACGTGCACGAAGACATGTCACTGAAGACATGTCACTGAAGACACGTTAGATTAAGGTTAAAAAGACACGATATAAGATCAATTAATTAACCCATTTTTTATCAATGAACTCATCTATTTGAACTTCGTGACAGTTATGAGCCTGGTCCGCCGACTTAAGAAGCTATTTAGCTATTACTCAATTATTTAAAGAAATTCTACCTTATTGTTAAACTCTGACACCTTATTATTAAGGACGTAGACTCTGACAGAAATCCTACCTTAAGTGTTATAGGACGATTCTAACACGAACCTTCCACGAGATTCTATAAGATTCTACAAGATTCCATATTAATTGTTATAGGACGACCCTAATAACAAGGACAATCCTGACGATAAGGACAATCCTAATAATAAAATACTATTACAATTCCTCCTTTGCCTATTAGTAAAATGACTCCACTAATGTTGAGTTTGTTAACTACGATTATTCTTAATAAACTAGAAGACTGGGAGTAATAGATCTAGCAACTATAAGCCCTTATAGATAAACGAATTTGGGCCTATGTTAACCCAAATAATGTAATACCTTAATAAGCTCTACTACAAGAACTAGCCTATCTAGAAGTTACTAATTTTAATAAGAATGCAACCTTATATATATAGCTCTTAACGAATTAATAGAAAGCGTACAAAAATAGCAGACGATACTATAACTAGGACATAAAGTACTTCCTAAAATAGAAAGAGCATTTGTAACAGATACGCACCTAGATTACATCCATAGTATTAATTTAGAAGAAGCTACTGCTTAACCCTTCCCTTACAATTAAGGAATGGCTGATTTGGTTAAAAGAAGACACTAAGCCTTTAAAGAACTTTATAATAAGGAAGGTATAGCTGCAGTATATAGAATTACTTAAAGGGCTTAAGCAGATAAAGGTTACCCAGTGGCTTAACTAATAGGAGCATGCGATGAAGATGGCAGAGAAGTATAATCTTTTATAGATAATCAATGGGATCTAGCTAATAGACCTTATAAATGCAATACAGCCTATAAGCGAAACCTATTTTGTTTTATATATAAAGCAGGTAAATAATATTAAAAAGGCTCCCTTATTAGAATACTATAAAGTAGTAATAGAGCTATAAGAAGCATTCCAAAACCTTTCTAAAGCCGTACCTATGACGGCGAGAGGGATTGTATTTAACGTAGACTTTATAGAAGAGCCTAAAGAGGGTATCTCTATTGCTACTAAAGTCTAAAAAGGAAAAGGGAACAGCTTATCTCGCAGCCGAAAAAGGGCAGGTATAAATTTAACTAAAGAGACGTCTTTTAAAAGGTTAAAGAACCTCAAATGCCTGGTATATAATATAAGGGGACATACCCTTCCTAACTGTTAGTATCTATTTAAGAGTAAAAGGCCTGAGGGATTTAAAGCTGTAGGTATACGTATAAAAAGGGTACTTATAAAGGTAGAGTAAGATAAGGATCTAGCTGCCTAAGTAGAACGACTTAAGCTTAAGGAATTAAAGGTTGATAAAGCTTAATAATAATAGGAGATAGTTAAAATTAAGGGAGAAGCCAATGCGATATTCCTAGAATTATATTATACTGGTTAACTCTATCTATTAAAGCTATTAACTATTCTTAACTTAGGAACTACTCTTTATATCTTTAATAACCTCTCTTATTTTTATAATTTTAGGAAAGCTCTAAGACACGAATATATTATTGCTAGTAGCTTAGAAGTGCCTATACTAGGTTATAGTAATGTCACTATCTAGGTTATAAAACCAGACAAGAGTAAGGGAATTCTACGTCTTAAGGACGTTGCTTTTTATATGGACTTTAATACAAATCTAGTGTCGTTCCATCTACTTTAAAAATGAGGATTCTACTAGGATAATAAAGGAGATAATAATCTGCTAGTTTGGAAGGACGATACAATCCTATATTAAATAGAAGAACGTTATACATAATAGACTATTAAATACGTCCGACTAGGAAGTCTATTAGTATTTAATATAAGCTGACTGCTACGCCGCTAATAGAAGCGTAGAGTATCGTTAAGAGACGCTTGTCTAGATTTAAAAGGTAATGCGTATTTATAGTATCTGCGTCTAGGTTATCTAGGACCTATAAGCCTTTATTATCTAGGTCTTAACGCCCTAGGAGTTAAGCTTTAAGGCCCTAAGATAACGGAATGTTAATATTGCAGTCTTGCTAAAATTAAGCGTTAGGTCTTAAGAAAGGTCTTAAAATAGAAAATTGATAAACCCTGTTTTAACCTCTATATTAACTAGACTAACCTTAAGAAAGCGCATACTAGATTTGTACGAGTTATGCTTATTTATAATACCTTCTTAGGAAGATCCTTCCTGTATTTTATAACGACGCATAGCGAGGAGAAGGAGACACTATAAGTGCTTAAAGATTTTATCTAATAGATTCGTCTAAGGTATAACCTTAAAGTTAATACTATTAGATTAGACAACGAGCTAGGGAGAAGGAGAACCCTTAAATGGCTATAAACATAAGGGATTACATTTAAGCCTTTGGCGCCATATACTTAAGCTTAAAACGGTACCGCTAAACGCTTAGGGGGTGTAATTATTGAGAGAGTATAAGTAATAAGAATTGCTGCTAATCTACTATACAACCTATGGAACGAGATAGTTAACTATATAGTTTACCTTTAAGATTAAACGCCACGGGAAAGCAATAATTGGAAATTACTATATAAGAGGTTCTATACCTTCCTAGCTAATGGGTTAAGAAAGCCATAACTAGCGCACCTAAAAGCCTACGGCTGTAGGGCGTACGCAATAACGTTAGATGCCTAGCTAAAGAAGAAAAGGCTAAGCAAGCTAGATTTATAAGCCTATATTGGCTACCTTATTAGCTATAACTCTACCAATATCTATAGGATCTAGATCCTATATAAAGGTATTATTATCTCTACTAGGGACTTTATTTTCGATAAAAAGACGTTCTTTAATGGTAAGTAAACGGACATTTTAAAGGACCTATACGCTAAATTAGATATGCTAATTGAGAAGATTTAACTCCCTAATACCCTAACTAAGAATGAGGTCCTTCTGGAAGACAATAAAGAAATATTTGAACTGTTAATTTAAGAGGAAGACAACGACAACGTTAATGAGCTAGTAGAAAGGAAGTTTAACCTTAATAGTTAACTTAATAATAGTAAGCTGAAATTAGGCAGAACACGCGATGTTAGATTATATAGGAAGAATTTACCTCTGCTATCTTAGTCAATCTAGGACCTTAATACGTATCCTCTTTAAGATTAGTTCCAAGAGGCTTAACAAGCCTATCTCTAATCTTATTATTAAATGAGGTTGTTTTAAGAAACAGAAAAGAAGTATATAAAGGGATAGCAGATCCTTAGCTTAATATGGGTGTTTGTTTACAAGACGGATAAGTATGGATTTCTTTAGAAATATAAGGCATGTTTAGTAGTATACGGAAATTAATAGGCCCTAGGAGATCTACCTACGAGAGCTACTATATTAGCTAGTATGACCTTTTAAACCCTTATGGCAATCACCGCAAAATTTGACCTGGAGACGACACAGATAGATACAGTTAATGCGTTTGTCTATATAAAGCTACCGCCAGGGTTTAACAAAGGAAAGAAAGACAAAGTACTGCGCTTAAGAAAAGCCTTGTACGGACTACAACGATTACTATTATTATGGCAGAAGAATCTCACGAGCTCGTTAAATAAATTGGGCTTTAAAGAGGTACCTTAGGAGCCGTGTGTTATGCTAAAAGGTGGAATAGTTATCTTTTTCTATGTTGACGATATTGTCTTCTGCTATTAAAAGATAGATGAGAAGAAAGCTTAAGAAGCAATTAAGGAGCTATGTAAGGAATACCAGATAAGTATCCTTAGTGAGCTAAAATGGTTCTTAGGAATCTATGTACTATATAATTGTAGCTAGAGGCTCCTATGGCTATCCTAGGAAGCCTATATTAAGAAGATAGCTAATTAGTATAAGATAGATCTTATAGGGCGTCTTCTAGACACTTCTATAGCAGAATCTGAACTCCTTTCTACCGATTATTAATTGATCTGTCTGACGCTTTTGTCCCCTAATATAGACCTACTAGTCCGTCCTATGTCCCTACTAAGAGAAGCAGCTTCTACGATGCTATATTAGAGAAAAATGGGTTTAATACTTTATGCAGCTACTATAACGCGTCTAGATATTGCTTTTGTAGTATTATGGCTAGTAAGGTTTAATTAGAACCTAAGCCAAGAGTACTATTAAGTGGTAGATAGAGTAATCTAGTACCTATATAGCATAAGGAGCAGAGCAATCTACTATAGAGGAGACAAGGAAGGAATGAATGGTAGAGGGAGAGATAAAGGAATACGCGACAAAGGATAAGACAATGGAAGAGACGGTAGAGGTAAAGCGCAATTATTTATCTATGCTAGTGATGCATTATTTACGGATAACTCCGTCGACAGAAAGAGCTTGTAAGGATATATTATGAAGCTATTTAGGGGGCTAATCGCCTAGAGAGTAAATAAGTAGGGTACAGTAATAATGTTAAGTATAGAAGCCGAGTTGTTAGCCCTATTATAGACAGTAAAGGAAGCTATCTTTATTAGTAGGCTATTTAAAGCAATAACGTTACGCCTAAATAAGCCCTTAATTATTAAATGTGATAATATATAGACGCTCTAACTAATTATGGAAGATATAGTAAAGCTGATTATAAAGCTCTGACACGTTAACATCTATTAATACTAGCTATGTTAGGAATATATAATGAGACAAGTATAATTTTAATAAATAGTAATAAAGGAGATGATTGCTAATAGACTTACAAAGGCCCTACCCAAGCAGAGGTTTCAAAGCTTCGTTAATATGATTGAGATAGTGGATATTAAGGAGTAGCTAGATAAGGAGAAGTAACTAGAGGACCTAAGGGACAGTATTAGAGCAAGACGGAAGGATTTAGATGAGATTATAGTTTAATTGACTTATTGACGGATATAAGAAGGTGGCTAGCTTTGACCTTAAAGAGCTTAAAGCTAAGGGGGTATGTTAGATAATCTGTATTCTCTAAAGGCGTGGGTTACGTGTATGAGTTACGTGCACAAAGATATGTCACTAAAGACACGTTAGATTAAGGTTAAAAAGACACGATATAAGATCAATTAATTAACCTATTTTTCATCAATGAACTTATCTATTTGAACTTCGTGACAGAGGTCGTCTGCTCTGCAGTAGACTGGTTGTAGGAGAGGTCGTCTGCTCTGCAGTAGATGGGTTGTGGAAGAGGTCGTCTGCTCTGCAGTAGACGGGTTGTGGAGGAGGTTATCTGCTCTGCAGCAGACAGGTTGTAGTGGAATCGTTGGTGTGGTAGAGGAGGTCGTCCGCTCTGCAGTAGATAGGTTGTAGTGGAATCGTTGGTGTGGTAGAGGAGGTCGTCCGCTCTATGGCAGACGGGTAGAGGAGGTCGTCCGCTCTATGGTAGACGGGTTGAGGAGGTCGTCCGCTCTGTGGCAGACGGGTTGTAGTGGAGGTCGTCCGCTCTGTGGCAGACTGGTGGTGGTGGCTAGCGTCGTGATGACGCGTCCTTAGGGGGTATATAACCAGCGGCGCCCCTGCGA
>Ga0307507_10004057_pt1 | contig 26806 bp, 17 predicted proteins | sample 7_EM_MG_FD_207223 | JGI IMG/M metagenome (GOLD analysis project Ga0307507, IMG submission 207223) | Populus trichocarpa ectomycorrhiza microbial communities from riparian zone in the Pacific Northwest, United States - 7_EM | ecosystem: Host-associated > Plants > Roots > Unclassified | place...
CATCCCATTCCTTCACCGTCAATAACGCAACAATTATCTCTACAATCCCGAGAAATGCCGCTCCGTGGAGCCCGGTAAAGCCCTCAGGGGAACCACTCCCATCAAAACCCAGCCCCCACCAATGTATAATCTCATGGTAATGCAGCAAAAGTAGCCGAGAGGATATATGCTCTTCGAGTCCAACCAGAAGCTCCAGTGCAAGCCGACTCACACTCCCGGTCTTCCCCCTTCTTGTGTGCTCTCCCCAGTAGCGAGAAGCATATTCAACAAGGGGAACTGTCGGCGGGGCCAAGCAAAGAGTTGGCGAAAGCTCCCGGACACATCGAAAATTGAGGTAGGTCAAACAAGCCTCCGCTATCATGGAGTGTGGGCTTTGGAATAGGCTTGGATTGTTGGATAAATACTCTTGCAAAGGGAAGTGGACAAGCCGGACAGTGGAGGAGGATGGCGCGACCGTGATAAGCCCCAAAGAGCACCACAGGATAGTTCGAATCGTAGGAACATTTTCAATATCCAGACCCGTGGATTTTTCCTTTACTCCTAAGGCATGGCATAGCTCGCTAGTGTATAATGGTCGCTCCGAGTTCGATACCCACATCAGGGCTTCCATTCCGAGTCTAGATCTACCCCCCTCCTGTTCCTTCATTCGTGCTAGGGTTGCCGCGTACGTATCTCCCAAGCGACCGCCCTTGGTCATTTCGGTCAAAATTTGTCTTCTCTTAGAGATGGTAGCCTCTCTCAGGATAGCGCCGATATGAAACAAGGAGAAATCTACAAACCATGATTAGTCAATGGAAGCTCATGCATAGAATAGGGACTATAGACGCTGCTACACACATTTTAGAGATTCTTTCAAGAATAATTTTTGAGATATCCGCCCGTAAGGTATCGGACATTGCCTCAGGCTCGGAGTCCATCTCCAACTTCTTCTCCAGATATCTTTTTATATCATGCGTGTTCGGACTAATCAGTACTATAACCGCAGTGGTGAAATATCTTATAATTTCAGCCTCAACCTGTGGTCTCCCAGTGACAAATATTCGCATCCCCGGTGACTTCTCAAGGACATCCTTCATTGACTCAAGCAGCTCCAGTAGATGCTTAGGAAGGTACTCATCTAAGGCATCGATACAAATGAAAACCTGGGGTAATGTGGCGACCGCCTGCTTTAGCATCCGTACCATATCCGGAAGTCGGAGACCCCGACCTCCTCGCTCCCTTTGCGCTTTTCGAAACGCCGATTGCACATGCCCCAACACTTCCCCTCTAACCACCAGCTGCTCAAGGATAGCCCCCATGATGTTAGTAGTTGTCTGCCCCTGTTGGTCCCGGAAGTCGCAATAGAATCCCGCTATCGCATTCTCTTCCTCGCCAGCTTCATCGCGGAGGTTATCGATCACCAACGAACTAATATTGCGGGCCATCAGCGATAATTCCTTCTTCCTAGGGCAGCCAGGAACCCACCTCAGATACGTCTTCCCCACGCCTGGACCCCCGCAACAAAATAAGACAGCCTTGTCCGCTCCCCCTTCATTCCTCCTCCACTCCCGAAACTCGTTTGTTTCTAAAAGCCAATTCCCCACACAATCGAGCCTGTCAGTGCGCACATCCTGATGCCTTCCCCCGGAGCCCAGTGGCGAGAGCCATTGCATAATTTCTAAGTCCTCATCAGCTATGACTCTGTTCATATTGATGATCTTGTTATGACTATTCGTTGCGTTGTAGTAGTTGGCGTTACCGGTGTTGATCGAGCACCTATATGCTAAATAGTCCAAGATGGTTTGTTCGAAGCGCTAGTCAGAGGCAGAGATGCGGTGGGGATAACTATGGTATCGTAGGGATCAGGGAGGTTTTCGGGAAATTGTGGCAGCCGAGCGATGCGGCTCCTATACTCGGAGGACAAAAGTGCATGAGTTTTTCGTACAACGCAACCATCGTCAAAAAAAAAAGATCACCCCAATACCGGCAAGGCCAAAATCCAGTGTAGTGCCAGCAACACAGCATACCAGCACATTCTAAAGAAATAATACTGATAATGCTGCAGAGGCCTTACATTACCTTATAAAAACACACTCCTCTAGGCCAAGGAATTGTGGAAATAGGTGCACTGCAAAGCAAGTCCGCCCCAGGGAGCAAGCTAAGTTACCCGGCAGACCCATCAACTGATATTTATGTGGTGGGCCTTTGGCTCTACACTCTAGCCCGACTCCCATTTTTACCAGAAGAAATTGCTTGTTCTAAGAGACAATTGACTTAAGCATGCAGAGACACTAGGTAAGGGGTTCATAAAGGCATGGTGGTGGTGATCGGTGCTTTGTTTGCTTTATTTCGGATGCGAAGATTCTTTTTTTTCGATGGTTGCACTGCGGAAAAACTCATGCACTTTTGTCCTCCGGTGTACTTGAGGTGAGATTAAATGTCCAGAAGCGGCGACAGCACAAAAAAGGGATTCTCAGGATGCTAAAAAAAAATGGTAAAGCAGTTCCTGACAGCAGAGGAGGTCCAATTACACACAGTCTCTCGGTTTCCATTCCACTGTTTCGTCTACTATCGCCAGCCTAGCCGTAACTTACACCCTAGCCACGATCCAGCGATATATACTGCGAGCCCCCCACCACCAGCAGCAGATTCCCAATGCTGCATACTCTACCGTATTCCTATGAGCCACTATCACACCCATAGCATGACCCCCGATCCCACACCCTAATTAGAGAAAAAAGGACTCCCAAAGGCCACGATCGGCTTCCCTGAATAAATTATTTAATCAAAATACAAAAACTCTTCATATTAATATGACTGCAGACGAGATACTATCGAATTATCTTCATAAGACAAGTCCAGTTAATAACAACACTGCCCCCACAACCCACACTTCACCATTCATTCCCCGCCCTCCATTCGGCTCTTTATTTTATTTTACTTTTAATAATTATTAAGGATCTGTGGGGGTACTGGTATTATGGAGTGCCATAAATTCACTTATACACTCGTGCAGCGCTTGTCTTTGTTTCTTTCTTTATGATATTGGTATAATAATTCATATGCTTAGCAAGCTCAGCATGAAGAGTACCGTAGTGGCGGGGAAAGTACCGTATGGTAAGGCTACGGTAAATCAGAGTAGGATAAGATGGTCAGGTACTATACTGTACCAAGTGCTTCCCTAGCCTCCGATGACCACATGATCTCTTGTCACCGGTGGACCACCTCACTTAACAGACCTCCCCTTCGATCAAGCTCACACTACCGGCGAAACAAAACATCCCACACCTAGACACAATATGTCATAACGCAAGAAACAAATTCATACCATCACCACCAAAACTTCGAACAAAAGTACCCAAACACCCCGATCATTAACCACAGTCTCAAAATCAAATAAAGCAAAGTAGACAAAAGGATGTCTGTATCATAACAAATTCTTCCAAACGCCCCATATAACGCAACAGCAGCAAACCCTCTCTACCTCTGAACCTCCTTACACTTCATCTCCTCACACCTCATCCCATTCTCTCTCCATCCCCGCCACCAAACCGGCCTGGGTCCCTTCCTCGGCGGATCATCATCGGAAATCATCTCGTCCGCTTCATTCTGCTTCAACGCCTCCCTCTCATCATCCGTCGTGATCTCCGCCTCCCAGTGCCGCCCCTGGTAGCAATAGGGGTACATGTCGGCAGGGTCATCCTCATGCTCCTCGCTCATCGAATAGCATATTCTAGCGCCGCAGCACAGGAATTCCTGCGTCTCATTCTCATCGCCGAATTCGTAGGGTTCTTCTCTATAGTGTGTGACGGCGCAACCGCCCCTGTTGGCCAGTCTGTGGAAGGTCTTATGACAGTAAACGCAATGGCGGAGATCCGAAGCGGCCTGAATTCTGTTAGCTTACTTTTCTCCAAAAAAGAGTTAAAGTTAAAATTAAAATTGGAAAGGGGATCTTTATCGATTACCTCTGGGAATGCTCCGGAGAGGATGAGCGCTTCTACCGCTGGTCGTGACAAGCTCTTCAGATGCTCCTCTAGTCTTTCCACCGTGGGATATTTTTCCCTTAAATTGTGGAAGGCCGGCTGTCGTGGCCTCGTGGCAAATTTCGTTGGCCGATCCGACCCGCCGTCTGTTTTTCGCTTAGGCGCGTACGACATGATTCGGCAGATATCCTATCAACCTGAACAATTGAAGTCCCCTCACTGTCAAGGGAGTCCTCGAAGAACTCAAGGATTCTCCCTTCCCCGGTGATGGGGAGGGAGCATTCTACTTGTACCCAACCGCCTCCCCACCCCCCCTTTTTCCTCGCCTTGTAACAACTCTTCAGCAAACATACAAGGCTGCCACGGCTTGTCGCTGTTCCCCGCACTTCGGCAGTCTAGAATATAACCTACCTAACCTTTTGCTAACGGGTTTGCGTTTGCATTGCGGCTTCATTGGTCGACCGCTTCCCCACGCACCTCCTTCCCATTCGTCCACTGGCAGTAGCTGCATGCGGACACCCCCATCATGCTTTATCATTCGTCTAGCAACCAGAGATAAAAAAAGGATCCGCCTAGAATTTTAATCTGTTTGCCATCATTATTGCGCCTTATTCAATCAGAGAATTGAGCGATACATGCGCTCGTCAAGATCTGCATCTTGCTGCAGCTCTTTTAGGGTTTAGAAATGGCAGGTACAGTGCGAATGGTTGTGCTGTATGTACTGTACTCGAGTACCCGAGGAGAAAGGCGCCGATTACAAGCATATATCCGCAAGCATCAGTTGGAGGACAACGACCGATTGCCAGCGAACGACGCGCGTGGGGTATTCTATGTGTCAATGTGTTCGAGGCGAAAAGCAACCGTCCATTGTCTGGGCAATTGCCCCCCCCCGATACTTTGTAAATTCAATGAGCGGCCTCCCATTCACCATCTCGAGTGACCGCGCGTGAAAACAGCCTGCGACACCTCGAATTGGTGTCCTATTACACCTAACCCTAAACAACGCTCACCCACATACATACCGTAATCTTAATTCTTCGGCTTCAGTATCCGGAACGCAGAAGAGCGGGGGCGCCATTCTTCGAGTTCCACTCGCCCTTCTATAGAGTTCAATTCGGGCTGTGAGTGAGCGGCACCAAATACCCGGGACCATTAAGCAATCCTCAGGCCCAATCCCTTCCTCCTTCCTCCTCCCCTATCTCTTATCCATGATTTCCGAACAGGGACCAGCATCGCTTCGTCAAGCAATTGGGGAGAGAGCGCCCCAATCAATACTTGGTAAGAGAAAGCCCCCAGGAACCGCCGCACCGATTGGACCGCGAGGTGGAGTGAAAGGTATGGTATTCGAACTGGCCCGACTAACCTCGGAGGTTCTATTTAGCACTAACGCTAACAGCACCTGAGGCGAACTCCTCCTCCCTATCGATTGAGAATAGGTCCACTAGGAGCCCTTGACGAATACCTTCCTCATTCGTGATTTTCGTGTGAGAAATCCCTCAAAAGTCTCCGGGGGAAAAAAATTAATGACATCTACCGTCATTCCTTCCTTCCTTCCTCTTCGGTAGGCAGTTTATTCCATCATTCCTCCAAAAATCGTCGGATGCGTCGTGAGATTTAGCATTAAATATGCTTGCGTAATAATTGTAAGCGAGGCCGTCCGGTCGACGATTTGCTATCCATTGGATCGCCGGAGGAGGCTCTGTATATGCTATAATACGGACTTGACTGGGCTGTCTGAAGGAAGAGGGCTGAAAAATAACCAAAAGTACTTTATGGAAGTGGGATGAAAGATCCGTACAAGTGAATTAGGATGAGGGGGGGAAGGCTACAGATTTTATGCCGCGCCTGAAATAAAAATAAAATAAAATAAATATAATAAAAATGGTTACAAGTGTAGCGCTGCGTAACCTAGTTCGTTTTTAAACAGAAGTCATTGTTGGTGAGCCCAAGTACCACTGAAAATGCACTAAAATGACCACAATCTCTAGTCCCTGAGGTGCTAATTTGCACCCCCACCTTCTCATCAATTAACACAAAAGAAATATCAATAGATAGCCAAAGATCCAGTGAATCCAAAATTCACATTTCTATAACAAATTCCTTTGTTCTGTGGGCAACACTTGTCAATTGGCATAGTCTATTCTAAAACTGGGGTTGAGTACCAAGCATTTGTATGGGTGTCTGGTGAAAAAGATAGATGTTTTGAAAATCACCAACTTCATATCTCCATGGTTCATTGAATATTGCACTGTGCACTCTAATATTGAAATATCACAATTAGAATACCTGGAACAACTGTTTTACCAAGAATTGATTTATTTACCCACCTAGTGGTTGAGTTCCAGTCCTCTGAAAAATGTCATTTTTGGTGTAAGAGTGGACACCAACGATGGGTTTTATTAGGACACTGGACCTCCCCGCAATTCTGTGCTGTACGGTACGACGATAATTTAAGGCTTATAGGTCGCCTCTCTAAGGGCTAAGTCTTTCTCTTTGAGCTAACGCAGTTGCTGCAGAACTACTGTGCGAATAGGATAATTTAGATAACATGATTAGATGGGGACTTGTTGATAATTAGTATCGCAAAGGCTTATAAATAACTAACTCTTCACTGCTATACAAGTAGTAAATCAATATTAACACGGCATCAGGCGAAATTTTAATCGGATTTACTTTCTGGTTACATCATAGAAGTACATCTAAAAGGCCGCTTTAAAAAATAAAATAACAAAAAAGTAATCAAACATTGTGAATGGCCGCAGGCCCACCCTCATTGTACTCCACTCTTGTCATAAACCCGCAGCTGGCACCTTGGTCAACGATAAATAAAACCTTTGCTGCGACCTGGGCTCCCAGGAACGCCGCCTCCTCAAATCCAGCATCTTTCCATTCGGGAAAATACTCTGGTGGGCGCGGAAATTTAATGTTTGTTGGCGTCTGGCCGTGGCTGGAGTGGTGGCCGTGGTGGCCCATAGCAGGGAGTGGGAGGTTAGAGGTAGTCGCAGCGACGAGGAGGGGGTTAGCGCCAGTATGACTGGAAGGGCCCGCCTGTGGGACGGGTGTCGATGTTCCGGTTGCAGCGGGGGTAGACATGTTCGAGGGCAATTCGGAAGAAAAGATAGTGGCGGAGGAAGGGGGGATGATGTACTTGCTCTGAATAGTTTGAAGTAAAGCTTCCTTGAAACCTATATTATTTGTCAAATTTGAATGCGGAGGAATATCCTATCGAAAAGGGGAGACAAACCTCTAATCTTGGAACCATTTCCTACAAGGATGAGGCTTTCCCATAATTCCGCTCTACGGGAGACATCCTCGACCTTTGAAATAACCCTCCATATACGATCCGTCAGTTCCTGCAAGATTCCACATTCTGCGGCCATAAAGCGCTCCACGCCAACTTGAATCTCCCTACGGATCTCGTCTTCGCTGATCTTGGGAAGTCCCTCTGCTGCTGCCCTTTTCTCTTCCTTCCGCCTCTCCTTTTCCTTTTGTTTGCGAAGTGCTTCCTCATCCATAGCGACAGGAACCGGAGCCGGAACCGGAGCTAGAAGAGGCGCAGGCTCAGTTTCTTGTGCGACTGCTGCTGCAGTATCAGTAGTTTGGAGGGTCGTAGTAACTGTAGTAGTAACTGTAGTGGTTTTCGCAGTATTGGTACTTGTAGCTTCTGTTGTAGCTACTACCTCCGTAACGACAGCAGTCTCCGCGGCCCCGGCAGGGTTCGCGGGTTCGGAGGCAGGGTCCTCTGGCTTAGACTTCTCTACGATGGTGGTTTCAATGGCAGCGGCCTCTGTGGCTATGGGTGGGACGGGAGCCACTGCAGTTGTAGCAGCTACTTCCTCTGTGGTAGTGGTAGCCACATGAGGGGCAGGGGGAGCAGGCTCGGTTGGATTAGCTGGGGCAGCTGGAGCGGTCGGCGTAGCATCCATAGAGGCTATCTCCGGAATGGGTACGGTGGCCGTAGATGAAACCTCTGAAGCCACTGTCGCGACCGGAATAGCCGGAGGTGCTTCTGCGCCAACAACAACTTCAGGGAGTTTTGGCGCCGATACTGAGACAGCGGATTGTGGTTCATCCAAAATCATTGCCGAAGACGAAGTTGGCTCGTCACCGGGCTTCTTCTTCTCCACCACCCAGAAACTATTGGTCTCCCTCTCTCTATTGGGTAACTTCCGCTCTGCCTCTCCACGCTTCTCTTTTTCCCTCTTCGCAAGAAATTCATGTGTCTTCCCCGAGGCAACGATAGCAGCCACATTCATGGTACCTTCCTCCTCATCAATTAAATCAGATCCATCCAGCTCAGCTGCTCTCTTCATCTTATCATTTCCTGCTGCGATCGCGGTGTTCACAGAGCTCGCGTTTGGCAACGAATGACCAGAGTGCAATATTTCGCAGATGGGTGACCGTTTAAGCTGCTCGACTTCCTCATATTTCAAATCCGGCAGTAGCTTCATTAGATGTTTCGTCATTGACTCCCCGCCCCAGCCGGGAACTGTCTCACGGGCTCGCTCCTGGATAGTGAAATCCAAAATCGGTGTGATATCTGTCTTCTCGAACCCAACATCAATGATCGTAGAATTTTGCAGACCGTAGGCCCATAGTGTTGCTAGAGCCATGTCCATAAGTACAAAGCCAGGGGCTTTCAACTTTTCGAATACGAACTGGGTAATCCTCTCTTTATCACTAGGTGTGAAAACTGGGGGGCAGAGCATTAAAATTGGAGTATGAAATGTCGGGTTAATTGTTTCGTGGACGTGTTGCCTAGAGATAGTCAGTATGGGGGTAGAGAATGACATGAGGGGGTCTACAGTAGCGCAAAAAAACACCCCCAGTCAACAACCTTTCCCTCCTTCATACACCAGACCGCACCTTCCTCATCGTCTTCATCTTCCACATACACATCACCCATATCCTCATCGTCCTCATCGTCCTCATCATCCTCATCCTCGTCTTCTTCCTCTTCCTCTTCTTCCGCTTCCTCTTCTTGTTCGCCAGCGACGTCCATCATCTCCGAGTCCTCCGCCTTCAACTCTGACGCCGACGGCTTCACCTCATCCTTCATAGTTGTCGCCATTTCTTCGCCCGTTTTGGCCTCCCTTTTCTCAGAGATGTCGAGTTTAGCGGTGTCTTCTGTAGCTGCATTAATCGCCCCTGCGACGGCGGGCGCTGAAGTCTTTGACTTTTCCGTGCTGTCGTCCTCGGGTTTGGCCCCTACGGCGGTAGCCTCATCACCTTCCTCAGCTTCCTCTTCATCTTCCTCTTCTTCGTCATCCTCCTCCTCGTCATCGTCATCATCGTCATCGTCATCCTGCCTAACCATCGCCGTTGCAAGTAATCGATCCTTCTCACCCTCGCGAGCTTCCCTAACCTTGGTCCATGTCCATGTTCCTGGTTCCAATGCGGGGAACATGCGACTCGCGAGACGAAGCTTGGCCGGAGTGAAGGATTCAGGTAAGCCTAGCTGCGCGAGAGTTACCTGCGACCCGGGGGATATCACCTACGCTTGTTAGCCATCAAACTGGTGAGAGTAGGCTGAAACTAGTACAAGAATATGATCATCTCGAAAGGAAGGCATGCGAAATTATTGTCCCACAAACCGGACGATCGAATAGTCTAATTACAGTATCAGTTGCAAGCGACGTAGTAATAGAGTGCAGAGGCTAGAAAGGATTGACGGGGGGTCGGCGGACTGGTGTTGGAACTTTGGTTTCGTGTTGCAATTCGAGTTCGCGCTCGCGTTGGGAGATTCCTTTGTAAGCAGCCCACCACGTGATTGCGGCTCAACTTGGATGCGGCTCAACTTAAATCTTGGAATGTTTTTTTGCCGAACATTATCATTGCCCCAGCGGGCCCAGGCAGATCCACCCCTGAGGCCGCACCTCAACAGGCTCTCATGCCTGCGAATAAATGCACGACGGACGAACCCATCCCATATGCCCCCACATATCGAACCGCAAGCTGGGGCTTGCCACCGCACCTATGACGCGCTTCCCTAGCACTATTATGTTAGGGATGTATGATAAACACCCGCATCCCTCACGAAAAAGCCCTCGAACATCAATCTCGCTTTGAGTTCTCTCTCACCCATCCAAACCAGAAACCCTCATCCGCATATCCTTCTTCAGATCCTCCGAAGTGGTCAATGTTGTAATGGTTAGCGCTAGCTCCTTCGCCTCAAACCAATCTTCTACGCCCAGCACACCCCTAACCCCATACCCCCACCCCAAACCCGTCCGTCCATAAAGGCGTCAAAGCTGTGGCAGGAGACCACATCTCTCCCCAAGAGCTCACCGCCGCCTTCTCTGACACAGAAGTCGCCCTCTCGACAATGGGCGCGGCAGACCCAACCCTCCACCTCATCGCCGCCGAAGCCACAAAGCCGCCGGAATCAAGAATTTCGCCCCTCCAATGGGCCCCAGCCCGTTAATCAAACAAAAACCTTTCAGGCTATAGCTATGGGGAATGCTAGAGAAACCTGCTATGAATTACTTTGCGGCGGGGCGTGAAACGCCCGGGATCAAGGAGGAAGTTTTTGGAGAGGGTACGCTGGTGATTGATTGGATTCGTCCTTGGTTCTAAGAATATGAAGAGAACGGTGGCCGGAGGTGGGAATAATAGGGTTAATTTTGTGTATTTGAGGGACGTTGGTGATATGGTTGCCGTGGCACTCGTGAAGGATGAGGTTTGGGGAGGGGGGTTGGAGAATGGTATTCTTGGGTCTATTGTGATGCATGATGAGTTCGTGGCTAAGATGGGGAGTGCTGCTAGTATGAGTTTAACCCCGCCGCTAGTATTACGCAGGGGCACAGCGGGCAGATCGTTAACAGCCGCGCTTTGACATCACACTTCCTCACTCGCTTCGTAGGAATCATCACTGCCTAAGGGGGGCAACCGAAGTCACGTGCATGCTAGAGGGAAAGCTTAAGGTGATCATTTCCAACGGGTCCAATGTGATGAGGAAGTTTTACCGGGGAGTGTTCTTGGAAATTATTGGAGATAGTGGGTATGTTGAACCTATGCTTAGTAAGTCTGCCCTAGAGGTCACGTCGACTGCTGGAGGTGAGCCTACTAAGAAGTGCTAGGCTTGATAGCCTTTTGGCAATGAGACATTTCTCGCACGGGGACCCGAAGTTCAATCGAATATCATGGTTTAGTCTTATTTTCGACCTCCTCACATAGTTCCAGGGCGCCACGGCGAGCGAGAAAACAACACACGCCATAACTCCCTCGATAACTTATCAAGCCATGGTGCCTTGACACTAGTTGTGTGGGTCAATTTCGGAGAATATCCTCTCGCATTTTCTATAGAGAACAATCGCATGATACGGGGTTTCAAATAGCACCCATCTCGCACCAATGCTGTACATTAAAAATTCGCGTTCACAACCCACACACCTAACTCTATCAATAATCTAGAGCGTTTTACTATATGCTTCCCTTTTTGGTTAATTATATGTCATAGCACAAATACAGGGGAGGAGGATAGAACTCACGCCCCCAAATTAATACATAATGACTACACTCCTGGTTGATATCACTCGATCATATCAGTCACTAGGACTTACGAATATTTCTTACCACCCCATTGATGGAGGTTCGCTGATCGTTCGCAGGTGTTGACGGGAGGAAGGTTCGATGTGGTTGTATTCGCTACGGAGGTTGCTAGCTAAAGATCACTCTAAGTGGTGAAAACTCTGCTCGTACATGTTGAGCCCTACATATCCGCTCATGCCTTATACCTCCATACATGCCCTAATGTGTTCCTCCAGCACAACGTTCTACTACTGGGATTATTATACCATCACCCATCACCCAGCACACACAAGCAGATTCTCGCATAGGCTGGTTTATCCTATACCTACTGTAGGTACTAACACTAATGGGGAAAACTATTGAGCTTGAGAAGCAGCCCACGCAATACCCAGGCAACCCCCGCCAACAGCATCAAGATTTACTTGATTTATTCTGCCCTCCATACATCCTTCTCATCCTGGCTTAATGCTTCCTGGAGTAGGGTGAGGAGGAAAACAAAGGTGGAAGAGAAACACTCACCCTAGATATATACTGTACCACGTCTGTTGTTGTTTTTCACTAGTGTGTACTACGAGCTGGCTGGGCTGATGAGCTAATGGAATGGAGCCTGAATTTGTTAGTAGACACAGAATATCACTCGCTTTGAAGGCTTGGGAAGTGTTGAAAATATTCGATCCGGAGGTAAATATTTATGGTTAGGGTTTTACGCAGCGGAGGGGTGTTGGAAACTGTTATTACAGTCACGGTTGTGTTGTTGCTTTCTCCGTCACTGCAGTCACGAGTGACACCTCGTGACCACTTGCGTCATCCCCTCCCTCTCAACACTTCGTTTCCTTTCTCCTTCTTGTTTGTTCCTTTCTTCTTCTTTCTCTTAATTCTCTCTTGAGTTAATCAAGCAATACAAGTTATTCGCCGGCTTTCTCACTTTACTGAATCTCGTGATACTGCTCGCTTCGCTTGCCTACTCCAATTCCCGATAGATCTCAACACGAGGAATGGCTCATGTGGAGACAGAATGTTTGTATTATGTAGAGATGAAGATCATAATTGTTTGTGTTAAGTTGAAGAAAGGAAAGACATGAGGGAAAAGTGAGGTTGGGAGAAGAAAGAAGACGAGAGAGAAGGAACAGGAAGGAAGGGAAGAGAAACAGACAGGGGTGTGACAGCATTTTCTTAGCTTGCGCGTCCTTTCACTAGTGCGTACGTATACCGGTGCAGCCTTGTAGTGCGGGCACATTCCGCACATTCCGCACATCCCGCATCGAGTGCGGCCATAACACTGCGATTTCCAATAGGAAGAGTGATGTGGTAGACCAGACTGGAGAATATAATGTTCAAATATTAAACATAGAAAAAATCAAAATCAAATGTGTTGCACGATCACGGAAGAGTCAATCCACCTCCACAACTTGCTATTCCTCTGCATCTAACTTAATTTCGCAATCCTCAACCTCTCGTAAACCCAGTCAGCCTTTCAGAACTAAAGCAGGACCGGCTGAAGGAAAACCTTTTCCGATATTAAAGTTACTTTTCCCTGCTTCCTAGTATCCTATGCGATTTTTCTTATTGTAATACCCCATCTCCTCCCGTCTCCTCCTATTTCCTCCCGTCTCCTCCTATTTCCTCCCGTCTCCTCCTATTTCCTCCCGTCTTACCCTTTGCTAGATTTGAGATGAAAGATTGAGGAAAAAAAATCGCAAAAAGATCGAGTCTCTCAGCTCGTGGCAAACACTATTTTTCACTCCCTCCCCCTCCGGCCCCATTCTCCCCGGACACGCTGTTATTTCTCGAGGGTTAATTATCCCAGAGAAGGATTCAGCTGGGGGGGAATGGGAAATGCGAGTCCCCCTAAACCTGGAGACTAATCGCTAATCTGTGCCCTGGTAGCAGCTCTGGGACCTGCTTAGCCATTGTGTTTCCAGGACACTAAACAGAGGGCTAGACACCTAGGGTTTCTACCGTGGAAATCGGGTGGACTGAGGTGGATAGGAGAATGTATGCATGGGAACCCGCTCACTACGGTTTAACAAAGGTAGTCATGATAGTAGTACGCTTTCATGTGTTGGCCCAAGATCCTACCTCCCGCCTACGTCAGCCCCCCAAAGGAAGCAAATCGGGAAAGCCCGAGCTCAAGCTTAAAGATTATACGATCATGTCGATCAAACGGATATAGATAGACTAAGTATCGCCACAACTTACGAATGTGTTTTACTAGCTTACGTCGAGGTCGAGCCCTTTGCTAGCTAACCTTTTTTTTTTCCAACCACAGTAAGACCAACAACCCAACAATAATACAAGCCCCACACGCTTTAAACTAGCTGGAGGGATCTTTCCGCGTTCAAAGTCAGCTTTTTTATAAGGGTTTTTTTTTTATATTTTCTACCCATAGGCTCTTACATCCCCATCTGTCATCTATGTCATATCTAGGATAGGAAACTTGACCCACATCTCTCCCACCAGCTTTGTCAGGAGCTCGACTTATTATTTATTTTCCTCTGCCACTATTATAGCTCCTCATCATCTAGTTCTTTGTGTCTAACTTTGTGTGCTTTAAATTGTGCCCGGGAACATTTAAGGTTAATACGTGTGACGTCATGAAAGGCTTATCAATCAAAGTGAGAGTTAATACACCACTTTATTGTATGGTGCCGGACAACCGAAACCTGCCCTCGCTGCCAACTAGATCCAAAATTTCTAAATTGGGAATAGTTTCTTCTTGGGAAAGTATAATAAAATTTCCTCTGGTAGAATTGTTTAAACAATAAATTAGAACTAGTCCATGGTTTTAGATTTCACATAAGGGTATACAGGAAGTCATTGTTGTGGTTAGAGTCAGAATTGAGGATGTTGCTCAACTTTCTCAAACAGCCCTCTGCAGCAGGATTCCAATTAACAATTCTGAATTTACCAAAGAAATGAGAATAAAATAAAAGCCATTAGAGGCTTTGAAAAGGGATTATCTACAGAATTAGCAGCCAGAGGAATTGTTTTTAAAGGGTTTTCTTAACTGCAGATAATTCAGCATGACGGGATTTTCTGAGAAATTTGGCTGGAGGGTAGGTTTTGGTTGTCCGGCACTATAATATTATTATTATAGTCTAAGGTATGATAGGAAGTATTGCACAATCTATATTTTCCCTAGGTAGCGCAATAGCCGTAGGACATGTGGGATGGTGAGTAAGACCCAGTAAGAATGGTTCTCTCAACAACCGATTGAGAAACTCGAGTGATAGAATGTGAATCTTGAGTTTATCTTGAAACATGTTTCTCGATAAAGGTGTTTTCTGTGTTCTAAGCTTACCAAAGCCGAGAATCGACGCTACTAACAATATCCTTTATGGAAGAGGAAGTTTTAAACATACATCCGGGGAACATGTGAGCGCGTAGACATGTCTCGGCCCTGCTCAATCACGCTGGGTCCCGCAACTCGAATGGAGACTCAGAAGGCCTTTCTAATCCTTTAATTAATGGCCATGTTTGGTTTCGTCTCACTATGGAGATCCCTAGTTTCCTGTTCCGCATTGTATTACGGATTACATGAATTGGTTGCCTGTAAGTAACTACGTTGACTCGTAAGGATCGTATGGCAGACGAAGGAGGGATGCTATAGTTCCAAGGCTCTGAAGAGCAGCAGAAAGCTCTTAGACTTATCCATTTTTCTTTTCTTAGCACTTAACTAATCACACAAAGATTTTTAACAATTTTTGGCTACGGAAAGCTCAGTCTCAGAGGTTTGGCCCGGCGGGACAAAACTCCTTGAGTTGGAGACTTCTGTAAGTCAGGCGCAATTTCTTATTCTCTCTCACGAGAGCTCTCTCAGCTATTATTTTCAACCAACAGCCGGTAGCGTCGAGCCAAGGCAGCTCGAGAATTAGCTTCTCAGTAGAGACAAACCCTATTGCGGACGCTGCTGGACATTGTCAGTAGGGCGCTGCACCGGGGGGAAACCTATTATGGTAAGCATTAGATCCGGCGCAGAAAGTGAGACTCAGTTCCTCTAATAAATGAAATTTTCTATATGGAGCTCTAGGCACAGGCGGTTTTATCAGTGCAAAAAAATCAAAAAATAGAGAGGCTAGAGTGGCCAAGAGGTTCTCACCGATCTCGACTAATTAATGATTGATATGCTCCAGAGAATATCACGTGGTCATTGTACGGTATCGGTACTGTAGCACGGTTCTCGTATTCTCCACATGTATTGGTAGTAAAGTAAGAGGTTTTGTCTTGCATAAGTGAGGATATAATACCTTTTACGGTCAGCCACCGGTACCGAGCTCGGGGAGGTCATTAAAAACCGGAAAACATAGCTCTTGTCTCTATCGAGAATTATATTGAATAAGCGGGGATAGTCTTCTAGTTTTTAATGACCCCACCGAGTACCACCACGTCGGCCTCATAGAGCCCTGGTATCTCATTCCGCTGTGAGCCCGGTACTTAGTCAAGTGCAACAAAACCGGTCGTTTTGGAGTCTTATGCTTACATGTGCCTTTTGTCGGACATGCTCGCTCTTGCTCCAGTAGGAATCAACAAGCGAGCCAAGATTTTGAGTTTTCAGCCTAGATATCCCCATATAGTACTGATAGTGTAGTACATTAGTGAGAGAAAGAATGTGGGTTTTGTTAGAGTTAATGGGAGCGGATAGTTGTTAGAGTTGGGGGATAAGGAGAGATGTTAGAGTTGCTGAGAGTGGGGAGTGTACTGTACTGCGGTTGGCCGTAGAATTTTACAGGATGCCTTTAGCAATTATACTTGTTCTAGAGTTAGAATGGTTCACAGATGGTTATATAGCCGTGTTTTTGCTTTATTGTTACGGGAGTAAGCAGATGAATGGGGCATGCATGGAGAGAAATCAGCAGGTGTGAGAAGTGATAGAACGATCAAGATGATTTCCTTATAATTATTATCTCATATATACTCATGTTTTGACTAGTCGGCTCGACGAGCAAAGAGTGAACGATGTTTCTAATAATACCTTTCCTATAGTCAAGCCCTATTCTAGTCCTATCGTTCGATTGCTACACCATTTATTAGTTATCCTCCGACAGGCTTAACGACTCTATGCCTTTGTTTAAGTTGCGTCAGACAATCGGTCTTATCTAGTCCCACAAATAAATCGAAGGCGCAGAGATAGGCCCCCACTATAAAAATTTAATTCCATTGATACAAGTTATCGTCCGCGATTCGATGCACTTTACGGTATAAGGGCAGTACTGTACTCTAGAATCTGGTGGCTTCCGTTTCCGAGATGAACAGTTGGAGTAAAAGATCTCGTCATAGCTGAGCAGAACGTTCCTGTGGGGCCTTTATAAATTCACAATTTTTTATGAGTGATCTGGGGGTGCTCCCAGGAAGCTATGATATCTGAAGGGGGAGAATTCGCCCGCTCTTTCAAGCCTAATTTATGTGGTCGCACCGACACAAGGCAAATGAACTTTTCCCGAGACACCTATCCGGGCATCCTTCTATACAGCATCAGTAGTACCTACGCTGAGTATAGTGTCTTCCGGAACACCAAGATACCGCTGGTTTCAGCGTGCTAGCACTCACACTTGTTTTCAAAATTTCCTCCACGCTTGGGCGTCAGCGCTGACCCCCCATCAGCACATCAACCAACCCCTCCAGTTTGGGCAGGCCGGGGTGGTGCACGGTGAGATGTTGGATAAGGTATCTTGGTGCATATCAGCTCCCCACCTCTAGACTAGGTGATCCAGAGTAATGCAGAAAAATCGGTAAGCGAGGGCCCATAAGCTCAAGCCAAGTGCACACTTTAGGCGCGCCCACATGGGAGGGATCAGCTGGGAACATACCAGGAGCCCCCATTCGTCTCGTCGAGAAATAATGGCGCAACAAGATTCAGCCCTGCCAGTATTGCCCATGACGGTACCGGGTCCAACCATATCAACCACCTTGTCTGTCCTCCCTAAGACGCGACCCGTCCCATAAGTTGCGTTACTCGAGTAACATACCGGTATTATGCCCGCGAACAAGACCTTGGTAAAAAGCTTGCCGAGCCCGGCATCATTGGATGCCGGCTGTGGCGCATTCTTGGCCTCTCGGCATTTTAGCTAGACGACGCTCTCTTTGGTCAAGACGTTGTGAGGCGGTCTCCCGCATCTTACAGTGCTGGCACCCTGTGTGCTGAACTGTGCTCAGGCGCAGTCTCCTGCTCCCAAGAATTTTTAGGGATCCAGACATCGCGAAGAGAACTTCATCTCAGCCTCTTTTGGAGATTTTTTAACCCCCGTCCTCGGAAGAATTCGATAATCCCAGACCAGTATCAGAGGATAAGTTAGTGTTTGCTCACGACTCGGTTTCGGCGGGTAGCGGTGTGCTCTAGCCTTGCGCGCCGAATTAACTCGCCGACGCTTTTCTCGAGTACTACAGTATATACCGTAAAAACTCAAATAGAAGAGAAACGTGCTAGGACGTTGGAGTTGCTTCTCCTAGTAAGGCGCCTCGTATATTCCTTTTGTTTTGTCTTAACTGGGGGCTTCCAATCTTCTTTTGTATTTACTGGGGGCTGAATTTGCGGTGTTTTCCCCTCGGGTAGCTGAGAAGGGAAATTCCAACGTCCTAGCACATTTCTCTGCTATTTGAGTTTTTACGGTAGTACGCCGAGCAATGATAGGCTTATGCTGAGTTAGAAAGACAAAATATTACCGGAGCAGTAACGAAAGTTACTGTGTATTTCTAAATTGTGATAAATATAGGGTAGAGCCTCCATGAAGAATAGCAGAGGCCAAAGAGTCCCAGCCTGGCCAAAACGTAAGCATTTCGCAGCTGGTGAAACCTCATTTTATGCAAGGGTGGTTTCCCTTCAGATAAGCTCCTGTGACTGGCAATATTACGGTGGCTGAGCGGCACTTGCATTGCCGCGGCTTCGTGTCTTAGACAAATGTAGTCATTGGGTGACCCAGTGGAAAGAAAAAAAACATTGCCATTTGAAAAAGCCCTATTATGAGTAGGTGACAATTCTAGACTCCTAGAAGCCAACGGCTTATCGAGGAAATTAGCAAGAAAAACTCCAAAGATCTTCACCAAATCAGGTTAAAATACTTGTATGGCTATGTTAGGCCAAGACGGAGGAATCTTTGTTTCCGACTTTGCTCAGATTGCCAAGTGTTTTTAAAGTTGGGATAAGGCCGCCGGCATGCGGACTCGAGACGGCTCATTGTGCTTTGAACCTCGGCGCCAAGATGGAGGTCTTTGACGCGCTTTGCCATCCACACGGCGGAGTGGCGACCAATATAGTGAGTGATCACCGCCCTGCCCGAAGCTTACGCTATACTGTGCTTGGAAAGGTCCCACTTTTTAGCCTCCAATAAGTTACAGTACAGCAAGCTTTCACCGTAAATATACGCTCTGATAGCAGTCCCCCCTATGTTTGTGACCGAGTGACTTCCGCTAAACGGAGAGTTGGACATCATACCTTACAAACTCCCAGGTCCTCGACTCTCAACACCGAAGTTTGATGGGTCCAATAGAGCAAGAGTAAGGGTAAGGCACTTTAGCATGGATTATGAAATCACCACTGCCTCTCCTCTGGGACCGCAGCGCCAAGTGCAGCAGGAGTCTACAAGTTCTCGGCTCTTGCTCTTTCAACCTAAATCCCAAGACCTTACTGTAGTCGTCAACCCTCTCAGATCTCAAGCATATAACCTACCAGCTTTCCCACCTAAGTCTTTCCTTTCCTCACTATCTTCCTTCATTTAAAGAGAAACCACCCACCTCCACGGACTCTCCTTCTTCTACTCCACATTCGCGACTTTTACATATCTTTTCACTGAATACCGAAAATGCGTTCATTTCTCGTTTCTTCGTTCTTGCTATCGGTCTCTTTGCCTTCCACCTTCGTCTCCGCTTGTCTTTACAAGCGCGATGATCCGACCCTACCCCCCTACACCTATACCGGCGAAACTGGCCCTCTCCTCTGGCACAACTTGACAGCCGACGGCAAAAACTTTCCCTATAGCAAATGTGCAACTGGGAAGCAACAGTCGCCGATCGACATCACCGACACAGTTCCTCTCGCAAAAAATACCACAACTACATTCCCATTCTCGGGCCAGTTCACTATTGAGAATAACGGCCACACTATCGAGGTCACTCCCCAGAAGCCAGATGACTACAAGTCCATCCTTGGAGGCCAGGAGTATAAGTTGATCCAATTCCATTTCCATGCTTCCAGCGAGCATCGCTTGCACGATGAGACCTTTCCCTTGGAAGTCCACTTTGTGCACACTAAGATTGGCGGTATGTTCTTTCCTTGCCACACAACGAAAAGTAAAGGCTAATTTTGGGATTACAGATAACAAGAAGCTCGCCGTCATTGGCGTCTTTTTCGATATTGTGGACACCGGCGCTGGAGATATGCTCCTCCAGTCAATCTGCCCAAAGCTTGACGGTCTCAAGGAACCCGGGCATAACAAGAGGGAGGAGAAGCGCGGAGATTCTTTCGAGGTCCAGACGCAGTTAGTGCCCCAACAATACTATCTCCATGAGAGCGGAAGAAACTAACCTTGAACAAACAGCTCTATCAACAACATTGTCGACAACTCCCACATCCGTAGCTACCCAGGATCTTTGACCACCCCCCCTTGCAGTGAGGATGTCTCCTGGTACGTTGTTGAGGAACCTCTCGCCATCACTGTCAAGCAGTTCAACAAGATGAAGGAGATCATGAAGTTCAACTCGCGCTTCACTCAAAACGACTACAGCAATCCACCCAAGGAGAACCTCCTCGCGCTGGTTAAGCAGACTAAGCAGACCCCTACTTTATAATACTTCCGCATTCGTTCATATTAGAGATGGAGAAGAAAAATTATACATGCGCGGGGCGGAGGGGGTATTGGGTAATGGTAATATGTAATTAGAGTTGTTGAGTACCGGTTGCGGTTTTTTTTCTAGCAAATAGTTGTATCTTTTTTTTTGCCTTCCTTTTTTCTAAACTTTCCCTTCCCTCTTTGTCCATCCCCAAATCCTTCCAAAAACCACGATATGAATATCAAGCCTCCAACACCACAAGCTTTTCCTTTAGTATCATAGTTTTTCTTTCTTCTTCCCTTCCGCAACAGTCCAAATATCTTTGTAGTATAGTACTCACGTTAATTAATCTATCCCAAACCCTGCATCCAGCAAATACCCCATCTCCAAGTAAGAAATATGAAGTGCTGTACCGTATCGGTAACTGAAATATCGAAACCAGGAATTTAGAACAGCCAGCCGGATAAGTGGTTATTACCGGTCGTACAGTGCATTTGTTTGATCCCTGGGCTCTGGTGCTGGTACTGGTACATACCGTTCACCCACTGCCCAGGACTCTCGCAACCCGGTAAAACAATGAACTTGTACCTAACTTACCCGCCTGCGGTCTGTTAACAAATTCCCTCCTCCCGCCCTTCCCTCCAAATACCAGAATAAGTTAGTTAGTTCCCGACACCAAACCTATTTCTTCAATTATCCGGGATAATCTACCGGCCTCCTTCCGGAAAGTGATTCCCTCTCTCCGGTATAAATTAAACAACCGATTGGGATTGGTCTTTTCACTTATTTATTGCTTTAATCTTTCGTCGCCTTGAAGCAATGATGATTATTATACCGGTAAGGAAGTTGGTGGGTGGGTTGGGTTTGGAATTGCCTCTTTTTATCAAACCGGTATGGTTTTACGTTGATGGAGGGGATAGATGAGGTGAAGATGCGGTGGGGGCTGTGAAAGAAATTCAGTACAATAGTAAAATTTAGGTCATTATCGGGAATTTTTATTTTTATTTTTATTTTTTTGAAAAAGAGAAAAGAAAAGCCACTCCATTCCCACTTTCCCAAAAGAAATCTTTACAAAGACTGGATGTAGATCCCCATAGCATTCTACTAAGATATACATGAGCGGAGGCTCCTCCGCCCCCCCGAGAGGAGTACCGTATCCTTGCATCCTTTCGGTGTACTAGTACAAGTACAACACAGCACAGTACTCGTACAACACCCTCCAGATTGTACTTACCGGATTGGCTGAGTATTTGCTCATCCGCTGGCGGGCAGTCGGTGGCCGTCTGTAGGGTACCGGTATGATAGTCCGGAAGATCCATGGCGCCAAATAGTTGGAGAGTGATGTAATATTATAATTAATGTCCTTAACTGCTGTACTACCCTAGGGGGTAGGATGTTTACAGTAAAGTGCATTGTGGCCATTGTGAGTGGTGACCTTACTAGCGGGATGGAATACTCGTAGAACCGGTGGTGAGTTTCTTGGTATTTGTGAGATGGTGTGGGAAGTACGAACATGTTGGACGGAATGGAAAAAGTTGTGCCGACGGAAGATTTCTAATGAAGGGGAGGAATAAGGCGGCGGGCTATGTGCTGCGGTGGAAGGGTGCTGCTTGGCATGCTACCGTATTAATTTAGGGCTACTTTGTAAGGTCGATTGTGTTTGGGTGAGCGTACTTGAAAATCAAAGTAAATTGATAGGATAGACTAAATTTAGAATCGCAAGATCTGTAACCTGAAGATCTAGAACTTGATCGTCTATTTGAGTAAGGTACCCGCCCCAGCCAAGAAGCGCCCGAAAAAACAGGGGGGGGACATTTCCGATATAGACGCCCAGATACCAGCATGACACAGATTTTTCGTTTTCATTCCCCGCATGAGCAGTTACACCCCGCGATCTCAGATCTTAATAATCCAGATACCGCACTGTCTCGTATGAATCTATGAATTTTGAATCTCCTTTCAGCAAAACCCGACCTTCTGCCCTGCTAGGTCACTCGCTATACCAGACAGATTCCTTAGGTTTTAGCCATCGAGGATAGTGGGGTGAGACTGTATTTATCCAACCCCTGCCTCCGGGTATATTAGTAGTGCTTCCTGCTTGGGACGAGTCCTCTACAAGCACAGTAACTTCAATGTCTGGAGACAACCGTAATAGCACCTTACGGTAGTGTACGAGTACCCCCCCGCCAGCAGATTCCCAACCGGCTAAAAATTCCCAGAGGTTTGGGGGCCTTGAAACCCTGCGTCCCGCTTAACTTCCCGCACTCAAGGGGCGAACGAGATGGAGTGTCCCAGGAGAATCCCAACTTTCATTTCTAGACGGATAACCCAGCGCTGAGCAAGGCAGTTTCCTCTAGTCCTGGAGCACTCTCTAATTTCCAGAGCACTGTGCTAGTATCCGGAAATAGAGATGCCGAGATCCTCGAATTTAGGCGTAAAACACCAATTCTGACCTTTTTATGTTCGGATATTAGGAATTGACAGGCACGGCATAGCGCTCTGGTACGGATGTGGGTGATCAGATGATCTGAGTTCTGAAGGCATGACTGTTAACTAGCCCTCGTATGAAATACGGTAAGGGAATGAATGAAGGTTGTAAGAAAATTGCTTAAACAAGCAAGAAGCTCTAGCACTATACAAGACCTCCCAATCCCTAGGGGTTAAATGGTCTACCTTCATGCGGTACCCGAGCATTCCCGGGATCGGTCTCGGAATGATATCCGCACTGCTCGTGAGTGCCCTAGCATCCTCTATTCGGTGCGGCACCGTAGTGGGGGTCGCAATAATAATGGCACTTGTGCCCCTGCCGAGAAAAAAACTATCATAGGCGAAGGCACTCGAGTGAACTTGAGGCTCATCCCCGCCCCCACCCGAGGTCCCGCAGCCAGGGTTATTCTTAGCAAGGAGGCGCGAGCACTGTGGCTTAACTGTGGCTTACTTGCCGCACCGGACAAAACCACTGAACTGCTGACCTTCACATGAAAAGTTACCATGAAGCCAAAAGATAGCCCAGCCAAGAATGTATCCCTGGCTTCCTTGACTCTTAGCTGTTTAGTACCATTTCAACGGGTGATACCGATAACTTAGGGGGAAGTGGCTTGGATGCCGTAAACCCCTGGAACTCATCATCTCCGCCAGACCTCCAACCTCCGTACCAGGAGACAAAATCCCCCGAGAATGATTAGCGTTTCCTCCACACGGTGGCTGAGGGTGCTGGGTCTCGTTAACTAGCATTCGCATTTCTCACAACCTATCAAACTAAACCTATCGTAGGTTGATGTAGCAATTTTAGTTAATAATCTAATAGAGATATGAGATTTAATGGTACTAGTAGTGGTGCCGGTAGTACTGTGTGGTTTGCTTTCTTAGTCGCTTACCTTGTCAAGTTGCTAAGGTCTCCTATTCTGATCCTTCAGAAGAGAGAGAATCAGGGGCGACACGGACGTGTGGACGGAGATTAGCCCCTGCCGATCTTTAGGTTCATCGGATATCACTCGGAATTGTTAGTGACTGGTGACTATTAGTTTTACGTATGATACTATACTCGAGTACAGACGCCTTAGCAAAGTTCCTATACCATTCCAAGTGCTTCCAGCCCCTTTGAAAAACTTCCGCTCTCTTTTCCTACTGTTCGGTAGGCCGAGTTGTGATGGGAGTTTACGATATCCCCAGATGCATATCCGGAAACAGTGATCTAAAGGGGTCTTGCATTTCTGCCAGTATCAATTGGTATTGTTCTTAGGGAAAGTGGAAGTGTGTATGCGAAATTTGTGAAGGTTGTTGTGTTTGTAAGATGACATTAGCGTTTTACGAGCGAGCACCAGTATACGCGTGAAGAGGGTGTTCGAACTATAACTCACTCAATCTTTTCCGAGAGGTCAGGCTGGGGGTAAGGGTAGCTAAACCTAACCAACTAGAGAGCACAATGACCCTAAATCACAGAATTTTGGGCGAGTAAAGAAAGGCAGTTACCGGTAGGTAAATCCTTCCTCAGAGGTAGCCCAACTATTACGAAAGGGTATAGTATATAGGGGTGTTGTGGAGAACTGCGAAAGTAGTTTTGTAGTTTTTTTTGGTATGATCGCAACTAGTTTTTCTCTTAGCTCATGTTAACTTATGGTGTTCCTAAGCCAGGTTTGGTAGGTCGCGGCTTTGGCGGGTGTTGAGAGCTCAGGATGCTCTAGGGCTTGTACTATATATCGTACTGTAGTAGATAATACCGGTAGTTCCGGAACTGTTGGGGCCTTTCGCTCCTACATGCTAGCGCCAACGTCATAATTGAAACAGTTACTCAACCCGAGGGTTACCCGGCTACCTACGGCCTGCGCATTGTCACCGTCGTTCCTCTATCAATTCTCTGGCGCAGCTTCCCTTACTTTCTGATAATTAACAATAACATCTCTTCCTGCTTGTACTCGGTACCTAAAGCTAAATTCAAGCGTCACAGTTCTTGATCTCGTATTTTGTAATGCTTCTATCATGTTAATTTTCAACGATGCATTCTCAGAACCCTCGGTGATTTGTCGCACTAATACGGTAGTTTACCGGTACGAGTCTCTATATTGTGCTCTACAGCTTACAAGAAGTTCTATCCGGTTTTCCGAAACTCTATCGAATTAGATCCTCCCCCTCTTCTATCCTCTACCCAAGGCCCGGCAACAACAAGACCCTGTACCAAGCTGGGCTGAAGGCCTGGGACCTGCCACAAAGGGAGCAAATTGTTTACAGCTCTTTTGATGTCATAGGCAACTTACACTGAGGTATTATACACTTTTAGCCCCCAAACCCATGTGCTGCCTTGATCATTTAATTAGACTACTGCCTTATGCTCACTACCTAACTTTAATTTGTGTTTTATTCTTGGTGGGGGCAAACCCCCACTGCTGACTGAAAACATTGCAACTCTGGGAAGGCAGGTGGAATCTAAGCGGGGAAGGAAAGAAATTGTATAATATGTGTGAAACACCACAATGAGGAAAATATATAGTTAGCTAGCGTTTGTGGGGGTTAGATGCTAATGCTCGAGGTCTCGAACGGGGCCTTGCTTGTATACAAACACTCCTAAACCACTGGCCGTTAGTGTACTGTAGTTTCCGCTTATAGATCCTCACCCCTGACAAGACTTAATTGACTTCCAATGTTCCCCCCATTAGTACCAGAAATCTCAGACCCCCGCTAAGGCAATCATGCTCGCATAGCACTGCCCAAACCTCGGCTGGGGAAAGGACAACTGTGCATAGTAATTCAGGGCCTACTTGGACGTCAATATATCCAGAGATTCCTGGAGATAGCAACTCAAACCTAATATTTCTTGGAAATCTCTGGGATTCTCAGTATCTTTTTGCCCTTTTGGACGATCATATTTTTGAGATTGCAATCCCTGTCACCCCCCCCCCTGCCATCTCTGAGATTGAAAATTCACTTCTGGAAGGTAGATATTCCCTAGATTGCGACGGAGCGAGCCGCGAGGGTAGCACCTCCTTTTGTAATACCTGGGTTTATAGGTCTGCGGTTGCTGGGGGCACATCTGGTTTGAACATCCGTCGCACGAAAGGGTTTGGGGTAATGGTGCAAATTTATTTATTAACCGCCGCTAGAGGGAAGAGATCTGTGACCTACGAGATGCCTACGAACTAGGTTCTCTCCCCTTAATCCCCTCGAGAACACTTCACCGCCTCTCCACCCCCGCCCAGAAATGCGGTCGACAACTCCACCCACTCATACAACTTCCGAACAGGCTTAACGGCTAACACAAACTCGCATTAAAAAAATTACAAAAATCACTACTTTTGCAAATTACCCTCATACCTAGCGCCCCCCGGACCTCCCTACAATGCCACAGGGTCTAGTGTTCTAGGTATAGCGGTTCGCCAAGGGTCGAGTAGTTCTCTCCCCAGATGCAGTGCCACTTGTACTTGGGGGTAGACAAAAGTCGGGCGCACCCTGTATACGGTAACTAGGGCTTTCCACCATACAAACCCGTTTTGTGGCTTGTTTTTGTAAGGGCGACAAAAGTCGGGCGCACCCCCAGAATAGGAAATAAACCCAGACATTTCGTAGCACCGCGCCCGACTTACCCTTGAGCCCGAGCACAGTACCCCACAATGGGTGGCTTAACGGGCGGAGTACTAAGCAGGTACTGTGCAGTAGGGAACTCAAATAGCTTGGGTCTAAGGCGGCCTATGGGTCCCCCAGATAATTAGTAGCTCGACCGCGCTTGGATGCCCAGAGGTTGAAATCAGTAGATCCGGAATTCAAAAAATTACTAATCTACCGTAAACTCGGGGTTGTAATGCTAGTGTACTTAGTAAAGTGTGCGCTAATCGGTTATGAGGTTATTGTCACTTGTGCTGTGCTACTTTAAGTTGAGGTTCGCTTTTAGGCCTCGAAGAGTATTCTCCCAGCATTAGGCCACACTTCTCTTGGGATCCGCCCTGCTGTCCCGGATCATCGTAATCCCGAAACCTCGCGCTTTCGAGTACCTACTGCACAGCCACCGCCGGGGGCATGGCTAAACTGGGCGGGCGGCGAACAAGGATTAATCACTAGTA
>Ga0307507_10004058_pt1 | contig 26799 bp, 18 predicted proteins | sample 7_EM_MG_FD_207223 | JGI IMG/M metagenome (GOLD analysis project Ga0307507, IMG submission 207223) | Populus trichocarpa ectomycorrhiza microbial communities from riparian zone in the Pacific Northwest, United States - 7_EM | ecosystem: Host-associated > Plants > Roots > Unclassified | place...
GGGGTAGTAGAGGACATAGTGGTGGTGTAGTAAAAGTAGTATTTTGAGGTTTTGATTTTGATTTTCGTAGGAGGCCCATGCACTGTCTCGGGTGAGTGGCTGTCTCGTCTGGGTGGCTAAGACGTTAATCCTTCCTGCACTCATCATGCAAAAGATCCCATTCAGCAGCCCACTTTCCAGGCGCGGCTCTGTTGCCAGCGTCGTCAGATTCGTATGTGATTTGAAGCCAAGCAATGTCACCGTGCGACATCTTGCATTGCTAGTCGTGTCCTCACGATTGCCGACGCGAATCAGTCCAGGCCGCAACTCGCAACTCCCCAAATACGGTACAAGGCCCGACATCACCTTCAACAAACCGGGGAACATTGCATGGGACCGACCAGCCTCGACTTTCACATCTGCATTGCACACCCTCGCCTACCCTAGCTAGGAGCAATCCCGACCTGAGGCAAAATCCCTCTTCCACGCTGGGCCAGGCAACCTACGCGAAAGCAAATTACTGAATGAAGTAGGATGGCAGGGCCAGTACACAGCAACTGGGATTACAATCTCTCATTTCCCCATAGCCAGTCCGATGACTATCATTGCAGGGTTTCCGAAGTCGTTTAGTTATTTCAATTACGCTCCTCCGATCTGAATGACACCTGCTATGCCTGCACTGCTGATAAGCTTATCCGCACCAGGGCCTATTCGTTCCGCCTGTACCACGCCACACGATTCAGATAAACATCTGATAAGCATCTAAATATACACAAAACACTTGTACCCCCATCCAGCATCTGCGGACATTCACAGAGGCAGAAAGAGGACACAAAGTTAAGTGAATGCCGTATTTTTCTTATCTGTTTCAGATGTTATGCTCTTAACACACCGAAACTCATCCTCTCGTTTGTTGTCCCCAAAATTAGTGCCCTGAACCCATCCGGATAATCATCGTCCTGGTCCAACCACCTCAACGACTCACGATGCGCCCCTCTAATCAATTCTGCCTTCTTCTCACTACGAACCTCTATGTCACACCTAGCAAACCGTCAGCTATTGACACAATCCGTTTACAGGATCCGGAAATAAGGCTTGTGGGAACTCAGGACACGAGATGACAAAACCCGGCTTCAACGCATCTCGTTCTATAGGAATAGGGACTCCATTTGCGTCGAGTGACCTGGAAAGCTTAAAAGCCCACGCAAGATACGCAATGGAGAGGAAGAGACTCCGATCAGCAACGTGCGGCCCAGGACAGAGTGTCAGACGCCGGCCGGCGCCAAAATTAAAGTGGTCGCGTTTGGGTGGATCAGAACTGGTTGCTGATTCTCCCGACCACGCAGTGTCGCCATCCCAGCGATCTAGATTAAACCTGCGAGGTTCCAGAGTCCGATTTTCGTCACCGTTAACCGTCCAAACCTGTATTGGTTAGCAGTGGTTCAGTCTGCAAGTAAAGGCCTTGCGAGTTGTAGAGCGGAACATAGTTACATTGTTGATTAGGCCTGCCTGCAGGGATCTTGTAGCCCATATACTCCTCCTCTCTTGATGTAGCATGTGGTACAGTCCCCAGAGGAACAGAAGGTAACCCTAGAAGGGGTCAGCCAAAGACTTATACCATGGAAGGTTGAATTGGCATTCACACCAGAAACTTTCAATGTTGGAAATTGAGCCAAATAATGAGAGAGCTCAATCAATGTTGGCTGCTTGTATGGTAATACTTGCTGATCTAGAATCTGATTTGGAGGATTTAGATTCTGATGATGAATAGATGCTTTTTAGTCTTACAACACAATGAATATATGGAAAGTTCTCCCGATCCTCCCATTCAGGTAATCTTTCATCGCCAATCACTCGATCAATCTCCTCATGGGCCTTTTCTTAAGCCTCGGGAAATAAGATCACACCCTATTCTTGGTTTTTAGTTAATCCACCGAACCTGCAGCTCGCTAAAGGGCTAGTCGTGCAATTGATTGTACGCGACATGTTTCTGCGCGACACTTGTCTGCGCGACACTCCCCTGTGCGAAACATCTCGGCTTTCTCCGCGTGATACTCTTCAGCTCTCTACAGAATATGCCGTCGATACCAAAAGGCGAGCGATGGTGGTGCCCAGAATGCTCCAAAGACCCCACGTTCTCGCAGCGACAGCGGCACATCAAGACTCGCCACCCAGATACGGACCTGGTATCGGTACTTGCGCGGACAGACGCACCCTTGGTAGAAAGTGGACACACATTCGAACGCGAGAATCGGTCTCGATGGTTTCGTAGAAAGCTCTCCTCCGGTCCACAGCAGAACACTAAGGAGCCCTCTACAAACAAAATAAATGGTAGCAACAGCAGCAGGAGTGAGGAAGCGCTGGCATTTAAAACTGTAGACCATCACCCACCCTCAACGACGACGGTCAAGCTCCGCAGCCCGAATTAGTCATGTGGATACCGGCGAATCCGGTAGAGGACCGAGTTGACAGGCAGAGAACCTCATGGGTGGCTGTTCCTGCTGCCAGCGAGGAAGATAGCTGTTTTCCGTGGTTGTCCAAAAATAGCTTAGAACATTATCGGGATTCTCTAGGCGATGCTTTCATCTATTTTAGAGAAGAAGATAACGACTGGTACTTCCGTCAAGAGGTCTTTACAATGGAAATACTGCGCTATTATCGCGAGTGCCCGGTCGAGCTCGTCCTGTGGAGTACTTCTGGAATGGCGGGGGAAAGGTAGTCAGTTGCAAAGTAGTTTCCGAACTGCTCCTGGCCGCAAACTCGCCGCACCGCGCCCTGGTCATCCTCTTCTGGGCGCACGATGTTCGAGTGTCAGACGACCTCCTTTCGAAACTATACGCTCAGCTTGAAGCTTTTGTAGTGAAGGCAAGCCTCGACCTTACCATATTTCCAGATCCTTGGAGGTCGCCCAGGCGCGGGGGAGGGTCAAGGACAGACGAAATCGCTAAAGAGACTAGAGAGTACAGGCCGGTGACCTATTTTCCCGGTAGCCAGTGTGTCTTACAAGATATTGCGTCATTCCACAAGCGTAACAACAGCAGCGGACTTGAACATACAGGGAAAAAGCCATGTACCCATCGTGGCGAGCTGTCATGCATCGTTCCCAACCTGCGCGGGTCTGCAACTTCCGCCACATCGAGGGCCATAAGCACAGGCGGATGTGTCTGGTTTCATCAGGAGATTGTCAACACCTTTAACGAAATTGGTGAGTTTCGCGTTTCCCTTGCCACAGAACCGTCTTCTAGCGGCGGATTACGCGGTCTAATAGAGAAGGTCATCCACGTCTGTAAGACATCATTCGACAAGGACACTGTTCTACCTCAGGAAGCTACTCCGGAAGATCTATCGGGCTGCCCACTGCTCAACCTAGATCGACTTCGAGACTTTGCGGTTAGAATGTACAGCCGACTCCGAAAACGCCACGACCAGCGTGAGGCTTTCGAGTCCTTGGAACTCGGCGTAAGGCTCGACATCTGCGTATCTCCTGACCGAGATGAATTCTTCGTTAACGAGATCACCCCGTGGTAGTTTGCGGACTTCTTTTCAGACAACATTCTGGCGAATCCGAAGCACCGTTTATGTGACGCTTTCGCTGGAGCAACGAAGCACTACTTTTTCAGATGTCAGAAATCAGTCCATATGTAGCGTCCCAATAGTTTTGACACGTACAGGGACGGGAGCCTGGAAGGAGAAAGGGTTCATCTATGTCAGAAATAGGAGACGGCATATAAGATCTCCTTGGTACGTGGGCGGAAACGCAGCTGGACTTGGCATGACTCTAGAGTCCTTAGCGGCCGAGACCAGGTAGCCGAAGTAGCCTGATATGTGGTGTGGCCTGATCTGGAGCGAGTAGCCATCGTTTCTTGCCCAATACTGGCACGCTGCTTGGATTCGGATAGTAGTTAATGACTTCACTAAATGGAGAGGAGAAAAAAACCAAAACGAAGGGAATAGACTTAAGGGGAGAAAAGAGTGAACATCGCATATTCCGTAGCTTTGGTCAACGCGCTGTGACCCCTAGTCTCACTGCCGAAGTCGTTTGCTCCTCAAAAGATTTCGTTAGGGGTATTGCATTTGGAATCGAGGGTACCCATGAGGATCCTAAGCACCCCCCTTCTTATGTTACCTCGCCCCGTCGAGATGAGAAGGTATGGTATATGTACTAACTAATGTAGTCCGCATAATACCGTCAGAGGCTGCGTCAATTGCAGGTAGACCGTTGTAGGTTAGTGCCGTGTACGGTAGGAAGCAATATATTGATCTAGAACGGGTTCACACTGACCCATTATGGATCACTACACGTAAGTGGATGAAGGACGTTACGCCGTGGCCGCCCCAGCGCCAGTGAAGTATTTTGGACTGAACGGTAGCAGGCTCGACGGGCGGCGCGCACACCCATCCGACGCTATACTCTTCCTGACGAAGTTGGCGCTTCGCCATCTAGCAGAGTGTGTAGCATCCATGCCCAAAAGGACGTTGATTATCCCTTAACCCGCTGACTTGCGTCCAGAGGTTATCGATAAGGGCCAGCCAATCAGGTGGCTAGGATCAATTACCAGTGCTTAGATATTTAAAGCTAGTGATATTCGATAATTACTATAGAAAATGTGTATGTATATTTAATCTAGGGAGCTGGGTTGATCGATATAAGGCTGCCAGCGTTCACCCTTTCTGCAGAACGGCATTTTACATACGCTGCAGCCAAATTGAGTCCTGCGTAGCCTTTGTTCTGGTGCTCTAGTGCTCGTGCACGGTCCAAATCTTTATCGACAAGCCCTGGACACCAGCGGGTTAAGGGATGGCTCCAACGCTGTCTCCGGCAAGAGAAGTTGTCGAGGTGGTTCTGCGCGGCGGTAAGCACTTTAGCGCGGTGCTGAGCCTCATTGAAATATGGAGTAGCTTGCTAAAAGATTGGCTAGCGGCGTACAGAGGTTTGTTGCTTTGTGCAGTTCTCTTGTAGCTTGCGCACTACTGCTAAGGCTCAATGACGTTTTCACGCCTTTTCGCCATTTTTAAGGTTTGTGTGCCTAAGGTAGGGGTGGATGCCAAATTAATTACGGTCAGGTTTCGGAAAGTCACTAGCGTCTTTTAAAATCCTATTGTAGGCCTCTCATTAGTGTAACCTTAATTTAAGTTATAATATTAGCGTGCAAATCTATCCGCACGGCCGCTAACTAAAACTATACCGTTATCTTCCTAAAGATTTAAAAGCTCTACTACCACCGATATATCTATAAAGCGTGGTAGAAATAAGGATTTTAATATCGCAGCCGCCTTCCGGAAGTTTAGGGAGGACGGTACGAAGACTAAGCGAGCCTAATTGCGGCTATAAACGATCGTAGAAAACTAACATATGTCTATAGTCATCATGCTCAGATCCAGAAATTAGGACTTTCTAATGCACGGGTATAAGGGCTGGGGCGGAGACTTAGCTAAGTAGGATAGTTAGAGATCCAGAAGTAGCTTCTAGATACTCTGACTAACTATCTTTTTGCTGGGAGCGTCCTACTGCTTTACATTCTTTATGAACTTCATTATTCAACTCAGTCAATTTTATAATAATATCTACCTGCAACTGCCAGATCTTTTACTGCGCAGTTCGGCAATTCTATATAATCTTCTTATATCTAACAGCACATTTTGATATCTATTTGGCAGCATAACTACAAATATAATCACCGATCACGGTCTCCTTAGATAATGATACTCACCATTACTTGCGCACTCTTGGACCCTACTGAAGTAAGAGAGCTATCCTGCCAGCTAAGGAAGCCCTCGAATATCGTTATAGAAGCCAACAGTTCTTTAACGTGAACTTTCAAACCATTTGTCCATCCCTACGCCGTGTTAACAAGGGTACTGTCTAATTAGGCCTAGCCTGAACCACGAATCACTTAGTCCCGTGATTCAGTTCCCTTTCTTCATTCTTGCGAGATAGGTCTCTACGTCGATCTCTCTCAAGAGACTAGCCTTGTCCTCTACCTGCTTCTCTATTTGGATCTGATACGTCTTCATCTTTTCATGGAGTGCAGGAATAAAAGCGCCTAAGAATCTGATGGCAAGAAGAGCTGCATTAGTGGAGTTATTGATCCCCACCGTGGCAGTCGGCACGCCTCGCTATCATCTGTTAGCCTCTTGATGGTAAAAAGGGGAAAAAGAAGGGATTCAGGACTAGGACCAGTTAACTTACAGGCATTTGAACAATGCTTAGCAAAGAATCTAACCCATCCAAATGCGTGGCTTTGACCGGAATACCTATAACGGGCAACGGTGTATACGCTGACAGCATGCCGGGTAAATGGGCAGCTCCTCCCGCTGCCGCGATGATAATTTTGATGCCACGAGTAGCGGCTTGCGTGGCAACCTCACCCATCTTAACTGGCGTGCGATGTGCCGATGTAATGTCGACTTCCCACGGCACGCCGAATTGGGTTAGTACGTCCAGACCCGCCTTCAGCACGGGAAGATCCGAGTCCGAGCCCATTGTGACAAGGACTAACGGTGTTGGTGGCTTGATAACTGCTTGCTCTGGTCGGAGAGTCTTGCTGTGTGCTTGAATTCTCTCTTGTCTGATCCTGCCGGCCATCTCAACAAGCGGCTGTCCAAACTCTTCGAGCTCCGTTATGTTAGCCACTAAGCCAGTAATAGTAATGTGGCCGATTTTTCGGCCAGGCTTGGGCTCTTTCCCGTAAAGGTGGAGATAAACGGCCATCTTATTGCCGTATATCGACTTGGCCTTCTTGATAAGTGGAAGATGGGAATCGAAGTTGATGCCCCCCAGAATATTAAGCATCATGCTTGAAGAGACGTGTGGCTCCAGCTCTACGGGTAGGGGCTCGTCAAGGATCGAGGCAAGCTGTGCCTTAAACTGTGACCTAACTAGAGTTTGGTTTTTGTTGATACATAAGGTAAGTGACTAGCATTGCTTACATGTAAGGCACGGCTTCGGTGAAGAGGTGTCCCGAGTTATGAGGCCGAGGAGCGACCTCATTAACTAGGATCTCGTTATCCTTAGTTACGAAGGTCTCAACGGCAAAAACGCCTCTTCCCCACAACTTATCAACCACGCTACAGGCAACCTGTTGCGCGCGCTTGCACACGGAAACGGGCGTGGCCCGTGGTGGCATAAAGACTCGTGAACAAATGTTATCCTCGTGCACTGTCTCTACCGCCGGATAAGGCACCAGACGCTTCGTTCGGCCCTCACCGTCCTCGGCGCGGATGACCAGGACAGACAGCTCGCGTTCAAACGGGACGTACTTTTCCGCATAGCAGCGGATATTGCCAAACTCTGCGACAGCACGGTCCAGATCGGCTTCGCTGGAGATCTTGAGGTTTCCCCGGCCGTCGTACGAGTCTTTCCTGGCTTTCAACATCCAGGGAAACCCGAATTTGGTTGAAACGTCCTGTAGAGAGGCATGCATGGCATCGCCAGATGCCTCAATGGCCGTCTGTTCCGCAATGGGGATACCTTGGTCGCCGAGGTACGCTTTCTGCTCGTACTTATCCTGGATCAGCCGAAGCGTTCTCCAAGACGGGTGGACGGCGACCTTCGTGCATGTTGCTATCTCTTCGAGTACTGTCGTGTCAATGTGCTCCGTCTCGACACTGAGAACTCCACAGTGAGTAGCCAGCTCCCTGATCTTTTCAGCATCCTTGTAGGAACCATTAATATGATGCCTGTTTTGGCTGATTTGCTTGGCAGGTGCATTGTCTGCGTCGAGAACGATAATTTGGATATCGAGGGGAGCTGCGGCTTCGCACAGCATTCGGCCCAGTTGGCCACCGCCGAGAAGGCCAATAACGGGATTGGGACTCATTTTCGTTTCCAACGTAAATGTCGACTTAGATATCCAAGTAGCAGAGAATAACAAGGATTTTTTTCTGCCAAGACCGTGACGCTGGAGGTTGGCGCGCTTTCAATGGCTGCAGAAGTCGACTGTTTAGACGATGGAGGGGGTCAACAAGGGTGGCACAGTCGCGGTCGCGACTCCCGAGAACCCGTTTCTGATTGAGCTGGTGAGGCTAAACGACGAGGACGGGCAGCTGATGATCAGATCGAGTGCAAACCTGACGGGGCAGGGGCAGAAGGTAGCCGTTTAGAAAGACTTTTTTCAAATTTGTACTATGACGTTCCTGTGGCTGTGATGTGGCTATTAGATGTGGTTGAGGGTGGCAATGTTTATATTAATTTAAGGTATTTATTAATTTATGCATGAGAATTTTTAGGCTTTCGTGCTACGCAGGCTTTTTCTCTAAATCAACGCGGTTTCTGCCAGCTTTTGTACGTCTATAGATATATAGAATACAGCGGACGTGTTTATGGTAGCCCGTACTTGACAGTTGTATGTACCAGTGAGGTATTGTGGGAGAGTAGGTTAATTTCGTTAAAGTCAATAAGGTTTTCTTATATAAACAGTGTTTAGGTTTCCTATAAATCTCGCCAAAGTCCACTAGTCCCTTAGACTAAGAAAACGATTACCGTCCTAAATCATCTTAGCGGACGGTGCGGATATTCCTATATCCGCAATCGATTTCTTGGTCTAAGCTTCTGACGTAAGTACCAGACGACTTTGAGAGGTAGCTGATTCAGCAGCCTCTCAAAGTCGTCTGGTCACAAGGTAATAAAAAGTTTATGAAGTTTGCTGGGGTCCCAGTTCGGCTAGATGGCACAGGATAAAAGGTTTGTGTCAGCCCACAAAAAAAATGAGGGGAGCTCCTGAGTACACTACCCACAGACTTTGAACTCGTCGACTGCTTGCATCGAAAGAAAAATCCCTGCCGTGTGTATCAAGACATCTTTTTGGCCATCCGAACCACGTGATTGAGCTTTAACGACACCTCCCGAGGTACCATCCGCCGTTTCCAGCATGCCTTCGAAAGGAAAAGTCTGTCTCGCATATTCTGGTGGCCTCGATACGTCCTGCATCCTCAAGTGGCTCCTGGAGCAGGGATACGAAGTTGTATGTTTCTTAGCCAATGTTGGCCAGGAAGAGGACTGGGAAGCCGTACGCAAGAAGGCGATGACCATAGGAGCCTCGAAGATGGTTATCATGGATTTGCGGCGCGAATTCGTGGAGAGCCTGTGTTTTCGCGCAACCCAGTGCAACGCCATCTACGAGGGTCGCTACCTGCTCGGAACGAGCCTCGCGCGCCCCGTGATTGCGCGTGCCCAGATGAAGGTCGCCGCTGAAGAGGGATGCCAGTTTTTGAGCCACGGCTGCACGGTAAGCGAATGCTCTCTTGGGTACCTTGCATGTTACAGTCTTGTGCACGGCCAGCTTCACCCCTCCCCCTTTTGGCGAATTCAAATTCGCTACGCGCATCCAATTTCGCTCAATTGCCACCAACTGTACGCAGTCATTGTAGCGAACGGCTATGGCTACGCAGGGATTTTTTTATTTGTCTGGTGAATCGCCTTAGTTGGCCAGAAAAATCGAATTGAAAGCAATTTAGAAGTTGCCTGACGCGCGCTTCCGCTTCTCCCCTTTTCTACCTACGCCTCCATTATGACCGCCAAAACACGAATACAACGCTGTTTCTGCAGAGAGGTTGATGAAATTTGGTAATATCGTACAGGGTGGAAACCTCACGATATTTAAAGATCACGACACTGCGAAACTGCAGAGGAAGGTCGATCGCGAACGCCTATGCTTGGCTGCAAGAACTTCAGCTGTTCGTGATCGATCTTCCATAGTATCGTGATCTTTGTCAAATATAATGAGGTTTCCACCCGTACGATATTGTCAAACCTCATCGGTTACTGCAGAGACAGCGTTGTATTCGCGTTTTGGCGGAGGCGTGAGCAAAAGAGGACGAAAGAGGGATCGTACGTCAGGCAAGTTTTGAATTGCTTCGATTCGATTCTCCTGGCCAACCAGAATAATTCTCCATGGCAACAGTCCTTGCGTATGGTCACAGCCGTTCGCTACAATTACTATGTACAGTTGGTGGCAACCAAGCGAAATTGGATGCGCGTAACGAATTTGAATTTTGCTTGAAGGGGGTGGAAGCGGTCATGCATGCAGTCTCGATATATCTTCAATTGTCGTTCTTTTCAACCACCTTGCTGATTATCAAAATAACAGGGGAAAGGAAATGATCAAGTGAGACTTGAGCTGGCGTATCTAGCTATCGACCCTAAGATCAAGATCATTGCCCCTTGGCGAATTCCCGAGTTTTTCGAACTATTTAAGGGCCGAGGAGATCTCCTAGATTACGCCGCCGCCACGGGCGTCCCCGTCAGTCAGTCCAAAGCCAAGCCGTACAGCATAGATGCGAACCTTGCGCACATTTCCTACGAGAGCGGATCGCTCGAAGACCCGTCGAAGCCGCCTCCCGACGACATGTGGCTCATGACCGACGACCCGACGCATGCTCCCGCCGAGCCGCAGGATGTCACGATCTCGTTCGAAAAGGGGATCCCTATTAAGGTCAGCACGCAAGGGAAGTCGATCACTGATTCCCTAGAGCTATTCACGGCTCTCAATCAGATCGGTAAAGTACATGGGATCGGTCGGATAGATATCGTGGAGAATCGCTTCATCGGTACTCATCTCTATTCCTTGTTCCAGAAGCAAAAGACTCTAACTTTCTCAAGGCTTAAAATCAAGGGGGTGTTATGAACAACCAGCCATGACCATTCTTCGCGCGGCGCATCTTGACCTCGAGGGATTGGTTCTAGATGGACGTGTGCGCTCGATCCGCGACCGGCTGGCGCAGGACTGGGCCGAACTCATCTATAACGGTAAGAAACGCTCCTACTGAAACACAAGCTTCGATCGTCTTGCTGAAACTGCGTATAAGGCCTCTACTTCTCACCTGAGCAGGACTTCGTAGCGCATGCCCTCGAGTATGCCCAAAAGCGCGTGGTATGTCAAACCATCCATTTCCACTATGGATGCTGATAGTCAATTAGAACGGCGAGGTCCGCCTCCGGTGCTATAGGGGAAGTTGCTATATATTGGGCCGCTGGTCGGAAACGGAGAAGCTCTATAGCGAGTCCGAAAGCTCGATGGATAGCCTGGAGGATTTCTCGCCCGTTGCGACGAGCGGCTTTATTGAGATCAACTCTATACGCCTCAAGAAGTACGGGTTGCAAAAGCAGGAAGATGGCCAAAGCCTAATGGACTGGTAATTGAGGTTCTGTGGAGGAAAGTCACCTTACACCCGCGCTGAGCACGAGGAGAGAGTTTGAGACTTAGGACAAAGCTCTGGGTTTCTTCACTGTTTATAAATATCAGACACAACGGGGCTCCGCAAAAGTGCAAATCACGGCTTTACGATGTCGTGAAGATGCGTAAGTATATGATCTAGCATAGAAATGCCCGGGCAAGTTCCTATAAAAGTGAAACCGTCCAATGCCTCTTTTGCTTTATGATATGTAGTCCAGCAAGCGACATGAATCCTGAACCAGCGATGTAGCTCGTGGCGTTAGCGCAAACCAGTCTGAGAACGTCAATTCGCATCGATTCTAGGAGAAAATTCTGGTCAGGATCCGGGCAGTAACTCTTGGCAGTAACTTTACTGCCCTAATCTTTTAATCGGCGGCGGTTCAGCAGGCGGTAAAGGAAACCAAGACACTAATTAGGGCTTATTTTAGCCTTCCCGATATATATTTTTACTCTTTCTTGTGCTTTACATGTCTCTTTCGACGCGCCTCTCTCTATGCGTCTCCCTTTGTAAGAGAGGCACGGGCAAGGCACGGGCAGAGACGCGAGTAGAGCCACAAGTAGAGGCATAAGTAGAGCTACGAGTAGAGCCACAAGCAGAGCCACGGGTAGAGCCACGGGCAGAGCCACGAGCAGAGCCACGAGCAGAGGGAGGGGCGGAGGGGGGAGCAAAGGGAGAAGTAAAGGGAGAAGTAAAGGGGCAGCCTAAGGGGCAGCCTAGATAGGAAGGTGGGTCGGTAAGAGTGGAGGGTGGGTCTAGACGAACAGTGCTTAGTTGATCTACAAGGGTAAATTAAGGCTTAGCATTTTCTACCTCTACGCCTCGCACCTCCATACCTTTATACTTATGGCTCTGCTCGTGTCTCTGTTCGTGGCTCTACTCATGTCTCTGCTCCTGACTCTACTCGTGTCTCTGCTCGTGGGTCTACTCGTCTGCCTATGTCTCTACCCGTGTCTCTGCCCACATCTCGCGCCCCTTTATACGTATCTTTGTACGTTTTATAGGGGGTTAGGTAGAAGGGTGTAAAGATATAGATCAGACATGAAGACATAAAGATATGGAGATATAAAGGCGTAGAGGTGCAGAGGCGTAAAGGTGAAGGGGGATAAAGGCGCAGAGGTGCCTCTGGGGGTAGGCAATGCTAAATTAAGTTCTGACTTTAACAAATAAGCTCTAAGCCACTGATTTTGCACCAGTAGAATGAAACTTGGCAGAAGATTCGGGCAGTAAAATTACTGCTAAGAGTTACTGCCTGGATCCTGGCCGAGAAAATTCTACGCATACCCTGAAAAGATAACCGTGATGCTGTCTGAAGCCATCTGCTATTCTTCATTCTCGACTATCATCATAACTACCCTGACTAGTTACTGCTTTTTCTGAGCTTTTCTGAGCCGGTGAGCTCTGGAGACCAGAGCCATCTCAGTTCGAGAAAAGCAAAAAACAAACCTTGAACTCTTGAGTAAGACTCTTTCGGTCCAATCTCCACCCCTTACCTATTTTATTTCGTAGCCATGATTCTTGTTCGACAGTCCATAGAGGGTTTGACGTCTTGGAAGTGTTCCCCGCTCGCCCGTCTTTGACCGTGCTGTTGCCTAAGCCATTTGGCTTTTCCGCTGGAATGACCAAGGGATCTTCAGTATGGTCAATATCGTCTTGGCTATTAGATAGGTCTTCGTTACCGGGGTGAGAGTTCCTTGCTCTGCTTTGTGTTCTGCTTTGTATCGCTTTGATTGAGCGCGCGACCCCAGATAAAGTCTCTATAATTAATTAACCGGATCTTAGCCGAAAATCCAAATATCCTTTTTTATTTTTTTTTATTTTTTATTTTTATATCCATTGTATTATACTACGTACAATACTGCGCATGCAGCCTTAGGCTATGGCGCTATAGTTCTATATACATAAATCCCTTCCAGGCAGCTTAATGTGAAGGCTCAGTCAAAAGAACAGAATCTATTGGTAGCCAGTGACGAGAATTCCAAGACGAGGACTGGAAGAAGGTCGAGGAAAGGACACGTCTATATACATGGTGCCAAGGCTCGGCCAAGCCCCTGACTAGGGTCTGTAACAGTGCCGTAACACTTAATATGTACTAGTAGCTATGTCCTAGTAGTTTATAAACCCCTAAACTAGGAGTTTATAGTTCCTTAGTAACATACTAAGTTACTACAACTACTAGGGAATGAGAAAACGGTAGGAAAAACTATAAGAAATCCTAACACCTGTCCCTATCCTGTTAGCGACTCGGTCAATCGAGGCACGAGCACGGCAAGAGGGTCGCGCAAGCCTATACGATTGGATTGTCTATAAACGAGAATCCAAAGCTAGAGAAAGGAAAGGGGAAGAACGGAAGTACTGCTCGAAGCTATATACAATCCTCTAGTCACGTAATGGCAACTTGCCATTATGTAACGGCAAGTTGCGGCAATCTAACGGCAAGTTGCTAGTACCGTTTTCCACTAGCACCGTAACATTACCCCCCCCTCTGAAAAAGCCTGCCCTTAGGCTTTGTATATCCGTATTATGTCTATAGGGTGTTCTTATCTATATGCTTAACAGGTAGCTTATTATCTTTGCTATACTAGTACTCTATCTACTTATCTAGATACTTTAGGGGTCCTGGCTTGTTAGGGTATTAATTATAAAATTCTTTAAGCTTTTGGGGGCAACCTATAAAGTTCTAGGCAGGATACTAGGTTAGGTCTAGATTGTAACCTTTCCATTAAACATAGTATTTTAGTGTTCCTTATACTAGTTTATAGGCTAGTATTTTATTAACTTCCTATTTATCATCGCCATTAACTTAAATTAGCAGTGGAGGCTCATTCTTTTATCTAGGTAGTAGGTTATTTGTAGCTTTTTATAGCTTATCTAGTAAGAAAACAGGGTGGACTTTAATTAAGTCTGGGAGTTTAACCTTGTATAAGTTGCCTTCTTTATTAAGGATCTTATATAGTCCTACCATCTTATAGTCTAGCTTATAGCTAGGCCGTTCTATCTTCTAGTTCTTTATTATAACCCAGACCTTATTACCTATGGTAAAGTTAGGCTTACGCCTGTGCTTATTTGCCTACTATTCCATTAATTTCTGGGCCTTCTCTAGGTTCTTATAGGCTACCATCTATACTTCTTCTAAGCGTCTAGTATACTGCTATACTTCCTTATAAGATAGTTTTTCGCATATAGTCTATAGTCCTTTTAGTCTCTCCCAGTTAAAGCTTATATAGGGTAAGTATCCCATTTCTAGCTAAATAGGTACAAACCCTATAGAGTTATAGGGTAGGGTTGCCTGGGCGTAGTCCATTATAGGTAGTAGTTTGCTTTAGTTATCCTAAAAGTAATTAACAAAGGGCCGGAGTCTCTGGTCCAAGTATTAATTTATAATCTCCGTCTAACCATTTATCTGGGGGTGGTATGCTATAGAGAGCTTTAGCCTAATACCTAGGATTTGGGTAAACTTATTCTAAAAGGCCGATATAAACTGCGGCCTATAGTCGGATACAATAGTATCTAGTAGTCTATAAATTTAGTAGACATAGTAGATATACAGTTAGGCCGCCTCTTTAGCATTAATATTCTTATAACAGGGGATTAAGAATAGGCGCTTGCCAAAGCAGTTAACTAGAATTATAACCATATTATATCCGTCGCGGTCTATAGGTAACTTATAGAAGTCTATAGAGATATACTGCCAGAGGCGTTCTAGTATTAGGAGTAGCTTTAATAGCCCTAGGGTCTTATTTTGTGGAATTATAGACCTACAGCAGTTATTACAGTTCTGTATATAGCGGTTAATATCCATAACTATTTTAGGCCAGTAGTAGCGGTTGCTAATAATTCTGTAGGTTTTATTTTTTCTAGGGTAGGCCATAGAGGCCTAAGTATATACTTTAGCGATAAGCCAAGTCCATAAATTTTGTTCCTCTACTACCACTAGCCATTCCTAGTGCTTAAGTAGTCCATTTTTAAGGGACCATAGGCTAGTAGCATCTTTTACCTTTTTACGGTACTCCTATAGAGAAGGGGCTGTACGGTTTACCTACAGTAGTTTATTAATAAGGTTAAGTTCCGTAGTATTAATAAGGCACATCTTAGCCTTTATGGGGTCTGTATTTAGTTCTACCTATATTTAGGGGTTAAGGTGCTCTAGTTATAGCAGCATCTAAGTCCGTAATATAATCTTTATGGCAATCTAGTTATCTAGGTCTTATTCGCGCCTTATAAGGGCATCTATATAGTTAGTTGCGCCTAGCCTATACATAATTAGGAAGTAGAACTAAGATAGGATGTCCACCTAGCATGTCTGCCAGGCCGTAAGGGCCTTTATTGTTATAAAGTATTCTAAGGCCTTATAATCTGAAACCACCTTAATAGGCTTAGGGGTCACTTCTAGCTGTACACGCCAGTGCTAAAAGCTAAAGATAATAGCCAGCATTTCTTTATTATGGATGTGGTAGTTTAGCTTAGCATCTATTATAGTCTTTAAATAGTATATAATAGGGTGCTATTCTCCATCCAGTTAATTTTAAGAAAAGATACTAGCTATTACACTATTTAAGGCATTAGTTTCTAGCATTAAGGGCCGTTTTGGATTAAAGTAGGCAAGCAGGGGAGCTAATACTAGCCGTTTTTTAAGCTCATTAAAGGCCTGCCTATATATGGCGTCAAAGTAGAAGGGCTAGTCTTTCCTAGTAAGACGGTTAAGGGGCTAGGCAATCCTGCTATAGTTCTTAATAAAGTGTTAGTAGAAGTTACAGAAACCTAAAAATAATTATACCCCCTTTACAGTCTATAGGGGTGTCCACTAATTAATTACAGCCATTTTTTCTAGGTCCGCCTTAATTCCGTCTATACTAATTATAAACCCTAGGTACTTAGTGCGCTTAACACTAAATTCTAACTTCCTAATATTAGCCTGGAGACCAGCTTCGCGGAGCCATTATAGGACTTTACAGACATGCTCCTTGTGTTCCAGTTCATTCTTAGAGTAAATTATAATATTATCTAGGTAGGCTGTGCAGAAGTCATTAAGGTAGTCAAAAAGTACGTCATTTATATACTGTTAGTATATAGCCGGTCCGTTAGTTAGTCTAAAGGGTAGTACTTTATATTTATATAATCCATAGCAGGTCCAAAATATAGTAAGATCCTTAGATCTGGGGTCCATCCTAATTCAGTAAAAGGCCTAGCAGATATTAAGCTTTATAAAAATCTTAGCCTTACTTATACAGGCCAGTGTTTCTTTAAGTAAGGGTAGTAGATATTGGTCTTTACAGGTTATATAGTTTAATTTATAGTAGTTAATACAGAAACGGGGTCCGCTATTTAGCTTTTTTGTAAAGAGAATGGGTAAGGTAAAGGGGACTTAGCTAGGCTTAATAAAGCCCTTATTAAGGTTATCAATAAGGTACTACTTAGTGGCCTATAGCTTGTCGGTAGATTGCTAGCAGAGGGGGCTATAACTAAGGGTGTTTTCTTTATCGGGCTTAATCTTAATCTTATGGTTATACGGTCAGTGAGGTGGAAGTATATTGGATACTGCCTTAGAGAACATGTCCTTAAATTCCCGGTATTAATAGAGTAGTTTCTATTCTACCAGCTCCTTATCTATAAGCTTACTTTCCCCACTAAGCTGGTTACAGGCTAGGGCTTCCTTATCTTCAATTATCTGGTCAATTTTATATAAGCTAGTTATAAAGGCAATAGTATTAGGCCGTTTTAAGTTCTGGTAGAACTCTATGGTACTAATATAGCAGATATTAACTAGTGGGAGGTTTATAGGTTTTTTTACAGACGTTCTATGGACCGTATTTTATAGTAGAGGGTTTACAGCCCTCCTTAGCTCCTATTCTATTTTCTGTAAGTTATCCTTTTGGTCCATACATTCAGTACAGCGTCTAATATTTCTTACTATTCTTTGTAGCTATATAGGGCCTAAGCCAGCTAGCTTATTACTGACTTCCTAGGTTTCTAGTACTAGTGGTGCAATATTAGTAGTCTAGGGGCGATATAGTATACAGACCCGTTACAAATTAAGCTATACATCTTTCTCAAAGGCCTAGTCCCTATGTATAGCATCAGCCTAGTAAATGGTGTCTATCTATAGCCGCACAAGATTTTCTATTATAATGCTGATTTCCTTTATAAAAGAAGGTGTTAGGGGTAGGGGTTTAGGCTAGACAAGCCATCTACTCTATATATTAAGCTATAAGCCTAAATAGGCTAGCCATTTTCATCCTAAGATTATATTATGGCTTCCTAGGTCCATAATAAGAAAGGGGATATTATACTACCTTTATCTATCTACACAGAGGTAGATCCGCAAGATAGTTATAATAGGTGGTCCTATTTATCTATTATACCCGCAAATAGGAATTAGTTTGGGCAGTTCTTTAAGGGGTGTATTTAAAAAGTCAGCCAGCTTTATAGCACACTATATATCTATTAAGGTAAAGGCATTTACTCCAGAGTTAGCCAAAGCAGAGGTTAAAACTTAATATCTATTGCGGAATAAAGTATAAGGGATAGTGTAGCTTCTTCCACTAACTAGCTAACCTAGATTAATATGTGACATATTAATTCCTTTTAACCCTAAAGAGGAGTCTTGCTTTAGGGTTCCTCTTTTTCTAACTCTATACCATCCTCCTAAATTAACAGGACCTTATTTATCTTTACCGCCGTTAGGCAGTCCTTTACAAAGTGGTCTTTTTAGCCGCATAAAAAGCAGGCTCCTTAATTACTAAGGGCCTACCTATAGGGGTTGTTACATATAGGTTAAGTATTCACCAGACCTACTATAGGGCTAGCTACACAGCTAGCCACTAGGTTAATGGTAGGCGGTACAGTCGGTGCTATAGGGATTGTAGATCTTACTAGGGCGCTATAGCCCGTTCTTATAGTACTTATATTCTAGTTAGCAGGGCTTCTAGTCTTATACCACTTAGCATATACCTTAATTTGGTAGAGGCCCTGGTTAATAGCTAGGCACTAGTTTATAAGTTCCTTTAGCGTCTATATAGTAGTATAAACCGGCAGCATGGCGCGCTGTAGATCTAGGGTAAGCTTATTAAAGAGGTCTAGCATTAAATCTTCCTAGGGGATTTAAGCCTATTTAGCTAGGTGTAGAAAGCGGGTCTAGAAAACCAAAAAGGTCTCTGTCGTTTTCATATTAAGGGCTTTATAGTTAAGGCGGGCATTCTATATCTTATAGGGGTCCTTATAAATAGAAGACAGGTGGTTAATTATCTCTTTTTTAGAGAGGAAGGGGTCTGTTAAGTCCTAGGCATATTGTGGACATAAATGCGTCTATACATCCCTGCCAGTACGGCCAAAGACATAGGCCATTTTAGCTTAGGTAGTAGGGAAGTGGTCTGTATTAACTTTAAGCTTGTCTTATAGTTAAAGCTTCTAATTATTAAATATAGGGTTAGTTCCGTCTATAAGCAATAGGGGGTCTATAACCTTCGCGGACCGCGACAATGCTAAGGCTATATATTAGGCTAGGGCCTTAAGGACTATAGTAAGTCTCTAGGTGTCTAATAACTCCTTACTAGGTATAGGGGTGTTTCTGGTTTCAAGCAGCTCTTAAAGCTGTTCTATTTTAGCATTAGCTACTGTAAGCTCTTTCTAGGGGGTTAAAACAGCAACTGTTTCACTATTAGAGGTATTTGCGGGTCCTACAGCAGCTTTGCCAGCTACTGTATTTCTTAGCATAGTGGTAGGGGTATTAGGTAATTTCCGGTGTTTGTTTATTTCCTAGGGGTTCTAGTCCATGCGTGTCCTATTCTTAGGTTTCGCATTCTATTTATATTCTTTTGGTTCTTGGGGGTCTATCCTGTCCTTATGGTCCTGGTAATGTCCTTAGGGTCCTATTCTATATCCTTGTCCTATTTATGGCCTTGTAGATATTTTTAAGTTCCTTTTTAGGAAAGAAGAGTAATAACAAGCTTTGGATAATATTAGCGACTCAGTTAATTGAGGCACGAGTACGGCAAGAGGGTCGCGCAAGCCTATACAATTGGATTGTCTATAAATGAGGATCCAAAGCTAGAGAAAGGAAAGGGGAAGAACGGAAGCACTGCTCAAAGCTATATACAATCCTCTGGTCACGTAATGGCAACTTGCTATCACGTGACGGCAAGTTGCGGCAATCTGACGGCAATTTGCCAGTACCGTTTTCCACCAGCGCCGTAATATATCCTTTTGCAATTTATTTCTATCCCTTTACTCTCTAATATCATTTTAAGAGCCTAGTAGGAGTTACCCCCTTCTAAAATCCTATCTGTTTTATTCTTCTATAGAACCTTCTTCGCTAGTACTATGTACTAGTTTAGCTGCTTTAAGAGTCTCGCAGTCTTTACTATTAGCAAAGTGTTTTTCCTTACAATTAATGCAAAGAGGGGTAGTGTGCTTGCAAGGCTTGCCCATTGCCATACAGGTAGGACAGCAGTGGTCTTTAGATAAATGTACAGCCGCACAGAATCTACAGGCCCTATTAAAGCACCTGTCTCCTATATAGCCAAATTTTTGGCAGCTAGTGCACTGCGTAGTAGGAGAGACTTCGAGGTATTTTACTACCTTAGTAGCTGTACCTGCAATTGAGATCTCTTTTTGCTTAAGGATTTCTTGTCTTTTTTCTTCGTTCTCTATAGTAAAAACTATAGAGCCAAATCTAGTTTGTAGATTGTGTCTTTTTACGCTAGATAAGATCCATCTAGGTAGTCCTTGTATCCTTATAGGATTAAAGGTCTCAATTTCTTCTTTTAGAAGCTTAGAGCCCCCCTCTCCTAGAAAAGGTAGGGTAGGAACCCTATGGGCTATAACTTGAACCCAAGGTTCTAGTTTTTGTTCTCTTTGGAAGGTAAAGCAGTTATGCCAGATATCCTTATATTTAACTAGGAAATCTGCATTATACTCTTCTATAGTTGTAAGGAGAATATTTTGTTTTCCTTTAGTTCTAGCTATAGAAGCTAGTACTGGCTTTTCTACTTGCAGTTTTAATGCAAATAGTTGGTTGACTTTGTTCCGTATAGAGAAGGTATCTAGAGGTTAGTCCTTTTCGTCTGTAATTAGGACTAGCTTCCTTTCTTATAGCTGCTTTTTCTTACTTCTAGTAGAAGTAGAACTCCTACTAGAAGGAGAAGGGGTAGAAGGTGGTAGTAGTGATAATGAGGAGGGTAGGGAGGACGAAGAAGAAAGGTCCTTCTTTAGCCTCTCTGCGTAAGTTTCCTTAGTAGGAGCTACCTCCTTACAGAGGGCTCTTACTTCTTCTACTAGTCCTCTTAGGACATCTTTTGCTTTTTCTTTTCCTTGTATAAAGGGGGTTTCTCCTACTAGGATACTCCGTGTATAGTCCTCTAGCTTTTTAACTTGTTCTTTTTCTTCTTTTCCTTCTTCTTCTAGCCCTTTATAGGCCTGAGTTAGGCTTTCTAAGGCCTTTTGTAGGTGTTGTTTTGGAGAAAGGGGAGGGAAAGGTATGCTAGGTATACTATCCGTAGTAGTATTTGGTTTTGTTGTCTTTTTTACAGGTTTTTGGTTTTGGTTTTCATTTTCAGGAGAAGACTAAGGATGTCCTCTTTTTTCTCCTGCCCTAAATAGGCCAGAAGAAGAAGAGGGGAGAGAAAAGGTGAATATATCAGACTGATGATCACCTATTTCTAAAGGAGGTTGTTTTTTTTTAGGCCTGCCGGGCTTCGGCATTTTATAGGGGGGTTTTCTAGTTTTTACTATCCTTATACCCTTTCTCCTTACTAATCCTACTAGAAGATTTCTGGGGAGATTAGGCTAAAAGGTAGTAGAAAATCTAGCCTCTATATTTCGTAGTTTTGGTATTTGGGTTTGGTGTTCCTGTCCGTGCCTCGCTTATAAGCTAGGACCACCCCTAAGAAGAATTTTCTGTTGGGGGAAAGGGGGTAAAACGACGAATAAATCCACCTCTAGCTCGCTAGGCAGTAGGAACCAAATATCCTTAACTTCTACCAAAAGCTGCAACTTACTATGAAATCTTACCACTAAGGCAGCGAGCTGTCAGCTAGCTGCAGTCTTATAGCTGACTGACTGTCGCAACTCTATAAGCTCGCTGACTCTTGGACACACTGCTGAGGGCAAGAATTCAAGAGGTTATAGTAGCTTTCCCAGCCTCTGGCCAACCAATAACACAATATGCGGATGCGATGCTCTCAAAAGCAGGGTATGAGTATTTATATCAAGTGTCGACTGTGATTTTTACCTTTGGAATATGCTCCCTGTAACTGGACTCATGTTGCTATATTGGCTGGAAGAATAGTTCAACAAGACAAAACTTCCTCGCAACTCTATACTGGCCCGTTTGCAACTCTCCCTAGAATCTCCGGGACACAAACTGTGCAAATGTCATTTACTCCCCTATTACCACCCCACCTAAAGAGAGCCTCTCGTGCGGAGCTCCTCAGTTCCTCTAAGGGAGACATCAGACAAACAATCTTAACTGGGAATATCATTGAGAAAGTTCCACCACTGGAAGGGCCTTGAGCTTCGTGATACGCAACTGAGGCTAAGATTGAAACTGCGTGTACCGTCATGCGTTGATAGTACTTCTCCGGCGCGGAGGAAGTGGCTGAAATGTATTTCAGCGCAATGATATTAGCCGAATCGTACATGGCCGTGAATGTCGCCCTAAAAGGGTCACGGAATGGTAGTCCTTCAGAGGACGCCGCGAGTGTATCGCCTATGCTCTGTGAGCCTTCTTCCCGAATAGAGGAGTTAGCGTGAACCCGTCGATGGTAATATGGGTCGATGTCCAATTTATGCTGCGTCCAAAACTGATCCAATTGTGAAAGTATACCCTGTGCTCTATTGAAGAGCTCGACTCTGACACTCTCCGACCTCGAGGGATCTTGGCCTTGGGAAATAGTCATGTTGTTGAACAGCGGCGCGCAATCGGGTAATTGAAGTAACACATCTATAAACTTGTCGATTGGTGCTTTCGGGTGAAGAGAAAAGGGTATTGTAGTCCAGGGTTCTGATGCAAATACAGAAGGTTCGTCCAGAGTCATGCCTACGAGTACCTAGAATTGAACATTTAGTTCACCTAAAATTAGAGATGATGAAGACACGATCAAGAGTTGGACTTACCGAACCAAATCTTGCCGAACGGAATAGCTTATGCGTTAGCTTACTCTGGCATTTCTCAGGGCCCATCACCTCGAGCATCTTCACAGCTCCACCGTAATGCCGCAGCCATCCCGTCGGTGTAGTGGAAATTATGGATTCGAAAAGCGAGAGCATAATAGCAGTGCAAACAGTGCCATCAGTTGGAATTACACTGGTAGGTGCCTTTGCTGCAAGTTGAAGGCTTTGTCGTTGGCTCTCAAGACCTCTCGAATACCATTTAATCGCTTCGATCTCAATGTCTTCAGTGCCAGTCATCCTGCCGTACATAGCCATGGACGTCGCTCGGATAGAGTAGATAACAGATGACTCTTTGGTAGAAGAGAGTATATTTACGAGTTCATTCGTCCATGTGTGTAGCCCAGATTCCGACTTCTCACTCAAATTGGATGAGGATATAAAATTCGAAAGAAACAGTAGCTCAAATTGGTACCTTCGGTCAGGCTGGTATGTTGTCGGAAGCTGGAAGTGTAACTCATGGTTTGTTGGTCGATACAGTGATGCAGGTTCCTGGTTTTTAGACTTGACAGCACGGCTATTGCGAGTACGGGATGGTCGAGCTTTTTCTACGGAGTTGCTGCGTGGGGCAGCTTTGCTTCCACTGTCGATCGTCGCGGAAGGAACATCCACTTCAAAGGGTTTATACTGCGAAGTCTCACGGATAAAATTGAAGGGTTCACTGCCCGCCATGCGCTCTTTCTGTTCAGTTGCCGTTTTCCTTTTTTCGGATTTCTGTCGTATCTGAGCAGACATATCCACAAATAGTGTTCCCTGGCGTGGACCCGAGCACTCGGCCCCGGAAATGCGGCATTGAGAACATTCGGGAGCTGATTCATCACACTTTCCCTTGACCGTTAATATGTGAAACCGGGGAGTATTGGAGTGGAATTGTACCTTGATCTTCCGCTGCAGGCACCTTTGGCAGCCCCTGCTTCGAGCGCCATGACGTACCATCATGCACGGTTGAGAATGTACTTCAACGCTATTTGGTTCAGTGGAAGGGGAAGTCACAAGCAGAGGCTCTGTTGTGGGTCCTGGTGGCGCTTTGTAATCCTGGTCGGTAAAAGTTCTGAATGCGGAATCCAATAACGAACAAGGGGGCTTAAGTATTTTGGACGAAGCTGTCACCAGCAAGGGCTTGCCAGTCTCCTACAGCGTAGATCATCTTTGGTGGTCCAGCTGGCTTGCTCCAAGGTCTGGGATTACTTACGGCCGAAACGACTCAAGCGACGGCCGTAGTAACGAGGCTGAGGACCCCTGTCGGTAAATCTTTCGCATTGGACTATTTGAGATCTTGGAAGATAAGCACTAAAACATAAAATTAACTCCTACCTATCATATAACAACCGTTGAAGAGCTGAAAATCCTATAGTTATGCCCTACATAGATCACCCTGAAACAACTCCCAACGGCCGTAAACATGGTAAAAGCTAAATCTCAGCCCCAATGGTAGGGTTGGTAGTAATTATACATCCACAATTCCCGACGCTCTCTTATATCTACCTACAGCGGGTCATTATTATTTGAGATTTCATCACTTCTATCTCTTAAGAATCTCTCACTTACTGTTACATTCTTTTTTGCCAGAAAAGCATTCATTTGGAAAGCAACAATGAATGAAGAAAAATGCACCGAAGTCGGGCCAGACTGCCCTGCAGACGGTTCTGGCTTAGGTTATCCGCCAAATTTGGTCGTAAGCATCATATTTATGGGTGTATTTGGAATATCGCTGGTCTGCCATTTGGTCCAAGGTTGGAGAGCCAAGACTTGGACTTTTATGGTGGCAATGTGCCTTGGATCAAATGCAGAAGTCATTGGATATCTGGGCAGAGTGTTCATGCATAGCAATCCTTATAGATTAAGCACGTTAGTATTAATCTTCCTATTCACACAACGAATACTGAAGCTCTCACAGATTTCTAGTTCAAATCATCTGCCTCACTCAAGGTCCTGCTTTCTATGCTGCTGGACTTTATCTCTGTCTTTCAAGGCTGTACGAATTACGTTCAACACAAGCATGGCTATATCTGACAATCGATAGTGTTATCGTCTACGGCGAAGACCTCTCCCGTATCAAACCCATTAATTATACCCGCTTCTTTATGGCTTGCGACGTCATTTCACTCTCATTGCAGGGTGCGGGAGGTGGCGTTGCAGCCAGTGCAACAACAATGAGTTCCATGACATTAGGGAATAGGCTCATGCTTGTCGGCCTTATTTTCCAGATCGTTGTCCTAGTTGTCTTTGCTATATGCTGCGCTGATTTTGCCTTCCGCGTCCACAAGTTCCCGTCAAGGAAAAACCCAGCATTCCAAAAGCTTCGGTCTTCAGCGTGTTTTCGCGGCTTTTTGGGTGCGGTAGTTGTTTGCTTCACTACCATATCCATTCGATGCATCTACAGAGCCATTGAGTTAGGCGGTGGATGGAATAATTCCCTTATGCGGGAGGAGGTTCCGTTTATTTTCCTAGAGTCTGGGTATGCCGCTCCCCCCTTCCTATGCTCGATTGTAATTTACTTTGACACTGACAAGTCTTCGCTATCTGCAGTATGATTACGATAGCCGTTTATTGCTTCATACTCTTCCACCCAGGCTCTAGTTTCCCTGACAACACCTTCAACATTCGTAGTTACAAGAAGATAACCGATGATAATAGCAAGGAAGCTATCTCATTGATCCCCGCGCCGCACCAACCGAAGCAGGATGCTTGGCCGGCTGGCTCTCGATACTACGGCCCTGGTGCCGAAGAGAGAGCGTATTACGATCCCTCGGGAGTTACAACGGAGTATTCGAGTGGACGTCAACAGGTTTAGCTGGGTGGATGATATGAACGTTCTACACTACGAATATACTCTTAAGGGATATGTCGTGGCTGTAATGTACTCGCGGAAGTTGGGGCGAAGTAGAGTAATGATTTTGGTGGTTTTGGTGCTGTGGGGGGCTTCGTGGGAGTTTAGATGCTGGCAAATTTACGTGCCTCTATTTTCATTTACTGTTAGCTATCCCTTGACCCGCCGAAATTCGTCCATTCGGTGTCGATAAGAACCAACCAATAAGATCAATGCAATCAAAATAGTCGGGATTAGAAATATGAAGCCGTTGATATTTGCTAAATGGTTTTTAGCGACCCGATTTGGTTGAACGTTATATTGAGTCGGCTGAACAAGGTCTATATCATTGGAAGTATGATTGGAAGACATGGTTGATGGTATCGTATTGATTAAATCTATATCCCTTCGTGCGGCAGAAGTCACTTTTCGTATTGGGTGCTTTTGGCGCTTTTGCTTGGGTTAGCATGCTGCAGGCACCCCAGCTAGCGCGATTTTTCCAGCAAGCCCCACTAAAACACGTCGATATTGCGATGCCAACAAAATGCTGCAGAAGGCCACCACTAAAAACACCAATATAATTTTTTTTTGAGGAAATTGAGCAAAATACAGTCACCTCCGAAAATTCGTTTACACTCGCCAAGCCTACTAATAGCCAGTATCGCACCCCACCAAAATTTGTAAGAGATGCAATGCTAGCTATTTAAAGACCTAGCAAACGTTAGCAAATAGCCGTAAGTAGCTTAACATAAAGCTCAAGTCTAGCCTAATTAGTATAATTATATAGGACCTTCTGTGGTATTTTCTATGGCCTCCAATAGACGTAATAAGCCAGCTAAGATGCCGCCAATGCGCGTATTAACGCGTCCTTCTAAAATATTAAAGAAACGCTCCCATTTAATATTGACGCCCTCTATACCGGCAGCTAAGAAAGTAAGACCTAGGGTAGCGCCTTAGCCTCCTACACGTGTTTCTCCTCCTCTATGCCCTAAAGTATTACCATTTATGCTATTACCGCTAGCGTCTACCTAGCCCTTAATAGATATAGATGTAGAGGACAATAATAAGGAAGAGAAGAAGGTAGAGGATAATAATATAGAGGAGACGCTGCCGCTACCGCCGCTACCGGTAGTACGGTTTATCCCTTGCACCGATAATAACGTCCTATAAAATGTGGCCCGTGCGCGCCAATCAATAAGGTGCATACGCGGGCAGTAAGTTGTTCTGCCGTATCACCAGAGTTCTCAAATGAGGCCATGAATATATTGAAATATTGGTATATGGCTTTTTTACAACTCAAATCTTGGGAATAATATATTAAGTGAGCTGCATAAGGTCCATATCATTGGATACAAAGTCACACACCATCTTAGCAGTGTATTTAATTTGTAAAGTTATCTATTTACTACTTGACGCGAAAGTTGATGTTCAGACCTGCGGAGGATAGGCCGGATAGCCCTCCCGGATAATAGACCTATCAGCTGATAGTATCCGGAGACTATCCGGATAGTCTCCGGATAGTCTTGGCAAAATCCCCTAATATGCCTATACTTGTAATGCACCCCCCAATATTAAATAAATAATTTTTCTATTAGTATAGATTTATAGAGCTTGTAAAGCGCTTTAAAATGGTACCACTTTTATTTAAATATCCTAAGGATAAGTAATATTAT
>Ga0307507_10004059_pt1 | contig 26782 bp, 34 predicted proteins | sample 7_EM_MG_FD_207223 | JGI IMG/M metagenome (GOLD analysis project Ga0307507, IMG submission 207223) | Populus trichocarpa ectomycorrhiza microbial communities from riparian zone in the Pacific Northwest, United States - 7_EM | ecosystem: Host-associated > Plants > Roots > Unclassified | place...
CAAAAGAAAGCAGCTGCTGGGAGAGGGTCATCCCGACACCCTTTCAAGCATGGGAAATCTTGCCAACACATACATGAACCAGGGCCGCTGGACTGAAGCAGAGGAGCTTGAGGTGGTGGTTATGGATAAGAGAAAGCAAGTACTTGAAACAATTAATATCCACTAAAGTTATATTCACGAGAGAAATTAATGGTTGAAATGTGTATGAAGGTAAGATACCGAAACCTGTTGGGTTGGGGCGTCAAGCCGAGAGTCTGGAAGCGTATGAATCTAAGCGTAATAACGCAGAGATGGGGGGTCAATTCACTTCGCTGCTTAATAGTCGTAGCAGGAAGATTATAAGTGAAAAGGGTTCATGATAGGGACGTATGAGTAATGCGAGACAGACACGTTGCGCTGGAGGAAGATAAGTGAGACAGGGTGATATTGTCGCGATACGAGAACCTACCACTGCTAGGTCCCGCACTCTGGGTTGCTTGGCTGATGGGAGGATAATTTGATTTGGGTATGGAGGGCAATTCGAGGTTGACGACGCATTGGGTAGAGAATGCAGCACGTCCGTTGGAAACCAAAAACGCTGTGTCAGAGAATCTAGACTCAGACACCGAATAATGGAATTGCATGACCGCAGTCTTATCTATAAATGAAACGAATCAGGTTTCTGGCAAGTTGGTCTAAGACGATAGGTTCATGCAATTAGGAAGCATATTTCCTTCCATTTGTCGATAAATAGGGTCATGTATTTTTGCTCTCGATAGGTTTTTGGCAGAGCACCGAGAATTTCGGTGGTTGATCCTTGGGAGATTTGAATGCGTAACGGAATTTGCGCTAACTGTCTCTGCATCAATATAGATGAATCTATGGTGGCAACTGAGTCTCGAAGCGGGGGTGTCAAACGATATGATGTATCCTAGAAGGCCACCAGAAGGCCCTCAGGCCAAATCGACATCCATATGAAAACCTCGTCCATGGTGACAACAGAGCTGCAGAGAGGTGACCAGAAAGGCCAGTGAATGGCATGTCTCAGAAGTTTACCTAACACACCGTAATGGTCTCACTGCAGTGCAGCGGAAGGAAGTTATATCATGAAAAGAACAAGTCTAACTGTCTCTATTTCGCGAGCGCGTGCTGAATGGCTTCATACACATCTGCTTCGATCCGGGCCTCCATCTTTTCTGCTTCCGAACCAGCACCCGCTGCGACCTTTAAGGCCTCCTGAAGGTTAGTCCTGACAGACTGAAAAAAAACACAAGTGAGCGGTGACATTGGTTCTTACAAAACGGGACACAGCCATACCTCAACTGAGAAAGTTTCGAGTGGTGCACCCTCGACCACATTAATCGTCAGTTTGTTGTTAGGATGGACAGTGGCAAACCCGCTTGAAACTAGTGACCTTTAATTATGCCTCCCGCTCAACATATAGGCGATCACGAACCGAAAAACTTTTGGGTGCTATTGGATTCTACGACCTCTACGACACCAGGTCGTAATGGCTCAATAGAAGGGACGTGATTGGCAAGAATACCCATGTCTCCCGATTCTGCGGGGACATTCACTTGCAATACATCTTGAGAGTGATAAATGGTCTGAAATTCGCGTCATAGTTTGGAAATTTCAATGACAACCCAAAAACACCAACCTTGTGTGGTAAGGTCAAAGAAAGGTTTAGTTTGCCGCTGACTTCAGCGTAACCGCGGCGCCCCAACGAAGCCGTTGCTTTGCGAGCTGCAGACCGGAATAGTTGAAGAGAGGACATTGTTGCTTCAAATCCAATGTGCGTGCCTTTACGGAGCGTTCGGAAATTGCCGTGAGCCAAATAGTAAATAATCCTTCTCCACACCAATGTTCAGGTAGATGTATGCCTTCTGCGCTTTACAAGTTCTAACAAATACATAGCGGGGCTGGAAGTAGTAGTAATCGCGTTCCACTGGACAGTGTCCTCTCGATCTTCCGTGGCCTGTCCCTCCAGCAGGACAGTTAATCGCACACGATTTTATAGCGGTTGGACATCGCTTTATTCTTTCTTGTTGTGGGGGTAAATGCAGATCAGAATGGCTCCAGCTTCCAACTGAGCAGTGACACTCGACATCTTTTATATTAACGTACATCCTTTGATGTTCGCCGATGAGTCTATATTGAATGGTGAAATTTTTGATCGTAATGGAACCTGTATGTATTACAAAATCTATTTCAGTGGACATCTGCATGGATTACGTCCCAAATTACCTTCGTAAGGCGGACTCCATCTCTTAATTTAAACAAAACTCAGGAAGGCGTTTATATTTGAAGATGCAGGTGGATGAAAATGAACTTATTCCGTGTTACCGTAGTCAGCCGTTAGCGCCATTCGTTGCCCACTTCAGGCAAATCTTCAGAGCGAGGAGAACATGGCGCAGTGCTCTTGTCCACGACTCTTCTTGATTAAACTGCAATTTAACCGAAACATCACCGATCCTGTCTTTTGAAATCCTGATAGCGGATGAGCGTCATCGTCTTTGAGGGAAAAAAAACTCACTGATGGGGGAAATCAACATTGGGGTCTTGAGCTTTGACATAGTCCATGAGATGCTTAAGACAGTCTAAGAAAGCCACCATCGCTATGTCAAACCGACGATTGTGTAGAAGACGACCGAAATGCAAATCCCCTGATCCATACAATTCATAATTCGCTTTGTCCCCAGTAGTCTTCTCAATTCTTGAAAATGATCCCATGGGTATTAAACGATAGCTGCAGAGTAGTCAGTGAATGAAATGGAGCCAATGAGGTGAGTCACTTCTCGAACGAGTAATCTAGTTTTCTTGCAATAGTGTATAAGAGAAGCAGAGTCTGGCCCCAAGCAGCATTGATTTCAGCCCACTCGACCTGTCGAACGGTGTCCAATGAGAGTCATTCTGAGGAGAGACGACGGATACGCACAGGAACACCTGGGACGCGTCCCAGCCGGAGGCCATTAATTGTACCAAAAACTCCATCATGACCAATACAGAACGCATCGTTGTACACATTCGTTCTTTCCAACTTCTCCAAAGTAACGAGACCTGACGCATAAGCCGCCCTTAATGTCGCCAACTGAGACGCTTGTTGCTCCGCCACCAAGAGGTGATCATTATATGTTCGCCAAAACCTTGATAACGGCCAAAGGGTAAGCAAAAAGGTAGAAATGACAATGTGCCAACTGACTCTGCCTCTTCCTGTTCTAATGAGGTTTCATCCGCTGCCATCTGTCGCAGTTCGTTGTCCAACTGTTGTTGCTCTCTCTCGGCCTCTCTTAGCTGTTGCATTACCAATTCTTCCTCAAGTTTCAGTTTCTCGATTTTCTTTTCTGTGTCCTCCTTTGAGAATCCCTGTGATTCGCGATCTCTTTCCTTTCTCACCTCCTTCTCAAAAGCGATATATCCATCTCTTTCCTTCTTAGTTTCATCCAACTGCTTCTGAAGATTGGTTAGAAGGATCTGGGTACACTCTGCACAGAGAGGGTGATCTATTTCTGTGCGACTTGACAACAGATTAAACAAGCGGGCAGTTGACCGCAGGTGATGGGATAACGGCGATGGGTTGCTATCGTCTTCTAGAGCTCGACTTGATTGATCAGCGAAACTCTCTTGTGTTGACGCGGACCTATTCGCATTTTTGTCGTAGAATGCAGGAGTTGGAGAAGGGATGTTGCGGACTACGCTGTCTTGCAGAAGGACGAATGATTCGTTTGGTAGTGGTATGCCGTGTTTGTGTGCACGACTTGACAGCGGTAAAGTGGGCTTGCTGGTCGATCCCCGTCTGGACCTTCGCCATGCCGTCTTCGAAACTGACGACATATCAGAAAGTTTATCTGTGGGTTTGGAACGGGCTCCCTGTGAAGGTGGTGATGGCAGGGAGGCCACTAACATGTCGTATTGAGAAGGAGCCAAATCGATGAGTGAAGCATCTATCTGCCGGGATCGATTCAAGGAAATGAGCAGCAGCAGACAACAACAACATACCTGGAGAGGCTCCTTGCACTGCTGGCAGACGGGTCCAAAACTCATGATGGCTCCTGTTAAAGTCAATATCGTTCGGGGCCTCGGGCCGACTAGTCTAAGTACCGTCTTTGTATATAACTCAAACACAGCTCAAACCTCACCGAGTCTTATTTCAATTTGACGTCGAGTCGAGTGTCGGTGTCTAAAGGCAATGACTCCGTCTTGCTTCAATTTTGACTCCGTAACGTGTTACGCAGGCTCAAGTTGCTGCGTGGTGCGTTCGTTTGACAGCATGATACGATGTGAAGAAAGAGGTGTTCCTCCTATTCCCTTGGGTGCACCTAACGTGTGCTAGCTTGTTGCGTTTAATGTCCGTGTTTTACTCGTGGCGTGGCACATTCTAGCATGCTTTTTAGCGTGGACGACCACTTTCACACTGGTTATAAAGCTCTACTCTCAGTTTAGTCTGCCACCATTGGTCTCCTTTACTTGGGCGCAGCGTACGTTGATAACTTTAATAAATGCCGCAGCGCCTCACTTATTTTAGATGTCGACGCGCATTTTTGCTCTTATTATCGGCATTGACAGTTACAAGTCTGGCAGTATATGGAATCTTCACGGTTGCGTAGAAGATGCCAAAAAAATAAAACGCTGGTTGACCGATACCCTGAACGTCCCAAAGGACCAACTCTGTCTCCTCCTGGATAAGCAGGCGACAAAACAGAATATTGAGGAATATTTCATGCAGCATCTGGTTGCCAATCCATGCATCGAGAAAGGCGACGCCATTCTCATCTATTTTGCAGGTCACGGTAGCTCACTACGGGCACCTACCGATTGGCATCAAAGAGGGTCCAAGGCCGCTACCGTCCAGCTACTGTGTCCATACGACCATGATACTAAATCATCGGGTGGTCGGATTTCTGGTATATCTGATCGATCCTTCCATGCCATGATAAACGAACTTTCGGCTTCCAAAGGCGATAATATCACTCTTTTCCTTGACTGCTGCTTCGCGCCTACACAGACCTTAGGCGACGGTTTTCGCGATCGAAGCGTTATTCGCTGTACACCTACTCCCAAGGCAACCTCTGATGACCTTTATCGCGACTTGTGGCCTTCAGCACGAGGGATAATCCAAGCATCAAGACATGGTTTCTTTCAACAAGATGTTCGATCCCACGTAACCCTGATTGCCTCCTCGGCCAGAGGCAAAGCTGTGGAAGACAAAGCAGGGGGGAAATTCACCACCGCCTTCTTGCATTCCGTTACAAGCCTTCCATTACACCAAACATCCTACACTCAATTACTTGACCATATCAAACGAAACTCTGCGGAATCACAGCCATATGTCTGTATTGGAAACAACCGGAACCGCGTTGTCTTCAACGAAACACCCTTTCTCCCTGATCGCCGACTTTGCCGTACCACTCTGGATCCAAATACGAAACTCGTACGAATCGAATTCGGAGAAATTCACGGAATCGTTCCAGGTACCGAATTGTCTCTTCATCATCATAATCGTCATTACTCTCCAAACCCTCTGTTTGGATCCGTCATCGTGGTCGAAGTCCGTTCTTCATTGTCTTTCGCAAGAATCAAGTCACAAACATCTGCCGTCCCAAAACAATGTTGGGCAAAAGTTTCTCGATGGAACAACCGCAGACCTTTTCGTGTCTACCTGAAATCCACATTCCTGACCTTCATCCGAATGTGGAAACTGCGAAGCCAGTTCCCAACCAAACCTGGCCCATCTTTCTCTTCGAATGGCCTTACTGTTATCAGGGTTAAGCATCCAAATCTTGCCGACGTCTCTCTTACCGTTGGCCGCAAATCTACAACCGTCGTTCAACACAATCCCCCCCTTTTGGATCAAGAGCAGAGAGTAACCCTGATCCACAAGGGCGATGGAGCCCAAATAATAAATGACGCTGCTTTGTTCAATCTGCATCTCCTAAACAGGAACCCCTCATCTCCGCTGCGGAATCTAATTCAGATGGAGCTGTATCAGCTGGAATCATCGACATGGGGCAAAATCGGTGTCAACACTCTGCACAATTCGACAGCTATGATCCCGTATCACGCTGGCGCCATTTACCAAGTGGTCATCAGAAACCACTCCCAGAGAGACCTATGGCCTTACCTCGCTTACATGGATCCCAGCAGATACAGCACGACGTTGCTCTACCACCCAGACCCGTCCTCGAAGGATGCACCACTGCCCAGCCGCGGGAAACTAGAAATCGGTTCCGGAAAACCAGGTTCAGAAGCCTTATCCTTCGCTTTATCCGACGAGAACAACCACGACTACGGTTACTTGAAACTTTTCGTATCTTCCATTCCCGTGGACATGCAGATGCTGGGACAAGATGGGGATGTGGAAAACGGGAACCTCTTGGAAGGTTGTGTCGAAAATACAAAGCCTACACTACCTTTATGGGATACAATGCTCGCATCTCTAATTTTTAGTCGGCCAACCAACTTTGAAGTATGTAATTGAATCTTTCTCTTCATTAATTATCCATTTTTATTTCTTGGGATACAAACATGACCTTGATACTTCCATTTATGCTTAATAATTACAGTTATTTGTTGTTTCATTATTCTTTATGTAACTTTTCAATGCTCAGCGTAGTGACTTAGCTCATGTCACATGTCACACTCGAGGTCAACTTGGATAAGATGTAATCATGTACCACCGACTCGACACAGGTGGATTCATAACTGAACTTTCTTTCTGAGCCATACAATGAAACCAGGCGAAAATGGCGAACAGGGAGGCTCTCAAGCACCTGACAGTCTCCTGCTCAGAATGGCTGGTCCTTCATCTGGAAAGGCTGGGCAAGTTGCACTCGCGAATCCTAAACGCATTCTCATAGTTGACCATGCTTAGCCTGGCAAAAGACCAGACAGAAATAAACCATATAATTCTGGAAGCTTCCAAAGGCTCGAAGTTCTACGAAGTACGCGTCTTCGGTGGCCTGTTTGTCGTAGTGGCTCATGTCAATCTTCCAGAACGAAAAGAAGAAGGATAAGGAGTTGACCCTGCGGATAGAAAAGATATTGAGGCGAAGAGATGAAGTCCTTAAAGGAGTCGATCTCAGTACGTTGCGTTCCTCGTACTTTCTGGAGCACCTTTTAACAAAAGCGACAGATAAAATAGAGGCTTCTGTTGATCATACGGTAAATGCTATACCGTCCCATTAGACTCATTTAACGCCTCTTTAGCTGAGCCTGCTTGAAACCGAAAGGGACTTAACGCAAATTATTGTGCATGTCGACATGGATGCATTTTATGCAGTCAGTTCAGCCTCACCAATGGTATTTTTATCTATACTGACGAGAGGAGAGCGTGGAATTACTGGATAATCCTCAACTCGAAGGAAAACCATTTGCCGTACGCTTGCCTCCAATTCTGTTTCCGATCAAGGTTATGGTTGACGAAAGATTTAGGTTGGCAGAGGGGTCCTGACTACCGCGTCATATGAAGCACGGAAGTTTGGCGTCCGTTCAGGGATGGCTGGTAAATAGACCCTCTCATCCTCGACCAGTGATTAATATATACTCAGGTTTTATTGCTAAGAAACTATGTCCCGAGCTGATTTTTGTGCCGAATCGGTTTTCGCGATACATGGAAATGTCGGGGCAGATTATGGCCATCTTTCGACGGTATGATCCCGAAATGTGTCCCGGTGGGTGCGACGAAGCGTATCTGAAGTTAGTCTGCTATTTCTTGTGGCTTTATTCCCTCGTAACGATCACGATATCTAGTATCACCCAGTATTGTGAAGAGAACTCTTTAGTTGGGGAAGATTGCGTTCACCAAATGCGAGAAGAGGTCTTTCGAGAGACGAGGTTAACAGTCAGCGCCGGCATCGCTCCTAACAAGGTGAATAACCTTGCATTGTTTATGGCCTGTCACTGAATCCACCCGCCCTAGATGCTTGCGAAGGTAGGTAGATCCAAATGCGAATCTGTCAGTCACCATCTGAAATAACCACATGAACTAGATTTGCTCCGATAAGGTAGCTATACTTTTGCCTCTTAAATTTCATTCCCGACTACAGTCAATTCCGGTAGAACAAACCGAACGGACAATACCAACTTCAATTCGATCTTATGTCCATCAAAGCTTTCATGCATGAACTTCCGATCAGAAAAGTCCCAGGAATTGGCCGCGTGAATGAACGTCTACTCGAGGCTATTGGTGTGAAAGCAAGTCCTACTTCTTTTTGCAGTCATCTTTTCGCTTGTTTACTAGACTCTAGACTTGTGGCGATATCTATCAACAAAGAGCCACCATTTCTCTGATGGATAAGCACTTTGGACTCGTCTTTCTTTTGAGGACATATCTCGGCATTGCGTCCAATACAGTAAGGCCACACGCCCGTGAAGATCGGAAAAGTATAGGCGCAGAAAGGTGTGTTTACAAATGCTTGCATGTGAATTTTTGCCTCATCCATATTTCAGGACATTTGCGCCAATGAACGATAGAGAGCGAATTCTAGAAAAGCTCTCAGAAATCTCCGTTGAACTAGAAAAGGACATGACCGAAATGGGCTGGATTGGTCGAACTGTGACCTTGAAATACAAGCTCGATACATACCAAGGTAAGATAACATCCATCTTTTTGTGATCATGTAAATGTATTCTTCTCCTTGTAGTCTTCACTCGTGCTAAAGCGCTCGACCACTGGGTGAGCAAGAAGGAAGATTTATTTTCTGTATGTTATATTGTTTTTTCGGGGGGAACGACTCACCGTATATCTAGATTGGCAAGGATTTGCTCCTTCCGGAACTGCCTCTGAAACTCCGGTTAATCGGCTTACGAGTAACTAAACTGAAGGACCTTCGAGCTCCGGAATCGACAACTGGCATCAAACGTGTAGGTGGTATTTGATTGATCGTGTTCCACACATTTATGGTGCTATATAGTTTTTTGATTCTGTGACGGATAACGATCCACGCAAGAAAGCCAAAAGAGAAGAAGAAGCATATGAGCTAGATGAAGCTATGCCTGGTTACCATGAATTCGACGAGACCGATTGTAAGGCACTTGAAGATGAATCCGAGTTGGACGGGGATCTCTTCGAAGCTGTAGTGATCCCGCCTTTATCACGTCCACCGCACTCTACGAGTGGTGCGAAATCTTCGCAAATTGTTTGCCCAGATACCAGACCTCGCAGCCATAGTGAAACGACCAATTCAACAAAATCAACCCAGGCATGTCCTGTCTGTGATAAAAAACTTGTGATGGACAACGCCGATTTAAATGCACACATCGATTTCTGTCTAAGCCGAGGGACTATCATGCAGGCCCAAAAGGAAGCAAGCAAGCCAGTTTCGACCTCCGTCGATAAATCTGACTCCAAACCTCGTTCCTTTTCAAATAAACGAGGAGTTCACAAACGGCAGCATTGATTATTCCAGGGATATGCAAAGTAGTTTAACTTAAATTATTATTCGCGATGAGCTCTGAAGGATGCCTTGACCCCCTTTCCTGCCTTGATATCGTCCATACAACAACTATCAATTTCCCTCCCTTTCTTGGCTAATTCGATGACTTGTGCCTGCAAGGCATTAGGAACGCAAACGACGCCATCTCCATCCGCAATCATCCAATCGCCCGGATGGATCGTAACAGCTGGAAATTTGCCCAACCCCTCAGGAAAAATGGTCAATGGTACATTTATGGCTGAAGGCCGGGTGAAAGGGGATTGACCAAGGGTAGAACGACCCCTGGAAAAAACTGGAAATGCGAGAGTGCGGTGTTCATTGACATCTCTGCAACGACCAGAAATAATGACACCGACGGCCCCACGAGCTTGAGCACCGGCGGACATGAGTCCACCCCAAACTGCATTTTTAGACTCTATCTTTCTAGCTTGAGAAGAGGGATCGGAAGGCACGATGGTGAGAAGCAGAACCTTTAGGAGCCTCAATTACTATGACCGATCCCGCAGGTGCTGTGTCGACAAAATGCTCTGAAAGGCTTGGAGCGTCTTCATCTGAATCCACCATTTTCACGGTGTAAGCTGGGCAGCAGATCCTAAACCCAGCATCCGTTACAGGAGACACCATATAGATATCTGGAATGTGGCCACCACTGGGAACACCCAGCTTGATCAGTGCGTCTGAGATTTCGCAGGTAGAGAAGTCAGCAAGCATGATGGTTGATGATAACAAAGATGTTGTACACGTGATACTTACTTCTCCTTAATGTTCTGTACTTTAACTTAGCTTCGTAAAGCTCCTTCTCGGGGCCTGGGTTGCTGAACAATGAACGCACGCCCGCCACCAGCTCGACCGCATATTGGAATTCATTTGTCTTCATTTCAGAACACAGACTGGGCAGAAGATGATGCCTGGGACAGTACTTCAGACTCAGAGTCTCCTCGACAATCCACTCTACACACAAGACGTAATCCTCCTCCCGTAACGGCGCCGAAGGCTGTACCAAATAGAACTTCATCTAATTCATCGTCGTCAACCCTGGCTTTCTCTTATACCCATTTGCAGGCTCCGAGTCCTGGTTCATACCCACCAAAGGAGGACGTCGGAGGTTCCAACTCGCCAAAGAATGGCTGGACCATAGTCAGAACCGCTCGTGATCGAAACAGTAACGGGATTCTGCTCAACAAGGAGTCTGGTGAAAGAGACCCTGTGTCAGAACCCGATCTCAATGCTGGCGACGTAGAACTGGAGGGGGATATGATCTTAGGTGACCTTGAACCTGAGATGACTCTCTCTGAGGTTCGAATGCCTATCATACCCCTTCAACCACAACCCAAATACAATACTGGCGCTGAGTCCATACGCAGGGACGCTGATGCGATCGTTGCAGGTGGTTACTAATTTACCTGATATTCTCCTAGGTTTGTTGACAGCTCAGCTCGCTCATAGATCCTTTGAACGGAATTAAAAACCGCATACTACGAAGGGATGCGTCTCCAGGGGTTAAAACGCGTGAAGCCGACTTCAAACAAACTCCGGAAAGTCCAGAAAAAGAAGAAAAACTTTTGCGAGAGCGATCAATTAAGACTAATCGAAGACAAAAGTTCATTGATTGTTTGTCGAGTTCAGATGTCAACATCAGTATGCATACCTCTCCTTTTCAGTCGATGAATCTTATATTGTCCCTCAGGTGAGCTACGAAAGATTGCCTGGGCAGGTATTCCCAGCGATCTTCGACCAATGGCATGGCAACTTCTTCTAGTATGTAAAATGTTGACTTGCGCAATATTTGTGCTCATGTGTATCAGGGGTACCTCCCTCTTCCAACAAGCCTTCGTTCGAGCACTCTTGCAAGGAAGCGGTCAGAATACCAAAGCATGGTCGATCTTGCCTTTGCCAGAGGACGGGACGGACTGGACCAACAGATATGGCACCAAATTGAAATTGATGTACCTAGGACGCGGCCAGGTATCAAGCTGTGGATGTTGGCCGCATCTCAAAGAGTAAGATTATCCAAAAGTTTTTCATTACAGTTTGAGTGAAAATGAATGCGTCAGAGCTTGGAACGTATCCTTTACGTATGGGCAATACGACATCCTGCCAGCGGGTATGTGCAAGGAATTAATGACCTGGCCATCCCTTTTTTCCAGGTTTTCCTTGCAGCGTATATCGGTGAGTCCTCCTACACCTGCCCGACTTATTGATACCGATAATGCAGCAGACTCAAATCCAGAGGAATTTGATCCAGCCCTTTTGCCTACTCATGTCCTTCATGCAATCGAAGCTGATTCTTTCTGGTGTCTATCACGATTACTGGACGGTATTCAAGACAACTACATCTGTGCACAACCTGGTATTCAGAGAAGCGTGCGACGGATGGCGGAGCTTGTAGCTCGGATAGATGGTAGATCTCTTTTCAGCGTCCTGTTTTTCCGCTCATTTTGAGTTCAGCTCCTCTATTCACTCATCTGGAGTCTCAGAACGTAGAATTCATACAATTTGCTTTTCGGTGGATGAATTGCCTTCTAATGAGGGAGATTACTGTACAAAACACGATCCGGATGTGGGACACATACCTTGTGAGTTCATCGAATTTTCTGGTCCTTAGGCCCTTATCACATCGCCCTCTTTAGGCAGAGGGCCCAGACGCTTTCTCCCAGTTTCACCTATATGTTTGTTCTGCTTTTCTTGTACGGTGGAGTGAACAACTTCGCAAGATGGATTTTCAGGTCAGTTGTCCATTGCAATCCAGGTGGGCTTGATTTAATATCCTTTCTAGGGAATCATCATGTTTCTCCAATCATTACCAACACAGGGATGGGGCGACCATGAAATTGAGATGTTACTGAGCGAGGCGTTTGTTTTGAGTTCGGTATGGCACAATGCTCAGAGCCATTTTACAGGAAAATAAGTATGATCCTAGAAATATGTACTTTAGATGGCTTTCACAAACCGCGAATTGCAGCTAATATTAACGATACGGCGGTACTATAACGATGGTGCTATCAGGCTTCCTTGGCTTTAATAAATTCGATCTCTCGTTCCAATGCCACTTTGAGTTCACTCGCTTGATCCTCACTCGGCAAGCGAACACAGTAGGTCTGTGAAACACCGTCAGAATGTCCCACAAATGTTAAAGCTTTCTTTGATAACGAAGGTTTCAGGCCATCGTAAATTTTGAAGTTCTGTGCAACGATGATAAGCTGGATAGACTAAGGAGTTTAAACAAAGTCCTACAATATTGATCTTGCCATTTGTGCTATTACGCATGAGCATTCTCCGTGTGTCGGTATCTTTCCCCTTTTTCAATCTCAGGATACCTAACAGGACAAGGGTCAGAAGAAGAAAACGAGACGACAAGATGATACTAACCTATGCCTAACTCAGCCCATCCAGAACCACCTTGTTCGCTAGCTTTTCTCATTCGGTAAGCCTTCAATTTAACTGCATGAACGGTCTCTTCATTCTCTTCGCCAGCACCCTCTTCGTCGTGAGGGTTGGGTGTTAGGAGTCCTGGTATGGATTCCTTGGGTTCAGTTCCTTCGGATCCCGTTTCAGTCGTGCCATCCTCAGTGGCCGTTTCCTGAGTTGCAGCTGGTGTCGAAGTGCTTGTACTTGAACTCGTACTTTGTGGACCGCTCCCAAAACCATAGAATACGCCTGTGTTCTTCGCGACAGGTGAAGGAGAACCAAACGCAATCGATGGAGTCGGTTTATTGTCAGAATTAGAACTATCAGCAAATGCACCAAACAGTGGTGTTGAGGAGGAATGCGACCCGAATAAATTGGTGGCCGGTGGGCCAAATGGGTTTGAACCTGTTGATGACGAGGAGCCAAAAGAGAACGGGAGCTTTGTGGGCTGAAAGGAAGGAGTTGAGGATCCAAACACACTGGATGTCACTGAGGAAGTAGATGGTTTATCGGTATTTAGACTCTTTGCAGTTCCGAATGAAGTTTCAGAAGACGGGGCGGTCGTTGTGCTTGTCGAAATACTTGAAGGTTTCGCGAAGGAGGGGCCTGGCATAGGACCAAATATATTTGTAGAGGTCGTTGTCGTGACTGTAGGGTTCGAAGAGTCTGTCGCAGGTGGAGGGCCAAAAAGATTACTGGAGAGTTTGGAGCCCGAACCAAACATAGAACCAGAAGAAGTCTTCAACTCTGGTGTCGAAGACTTCGTACCGAAACCTCCAAAAAGTGACGCTGTGGGTAGTCCCGAAGCCGATGATTTAGCCTTTTCTTTCTCGTTTTCCGACAAATCGTCGTATTCTTTCTGTATTTGTAACCGATGGGAATTGTACGACTCCAAGGTGCTGGTCAAGTCAGAGAATGGATCGCTTTCAATAGAGGTTTTGACAAAATTCAAAAGCGATACGTTGAGTGCCCGGAGTTTGGTGTAGTACTTTGTCAGTGATGACTCAGTAGTTCCATTACTGGCTTTTGAAGTCGATGAGGTAGTAGTTGCAGGAGGAGAACTTGAAACCGGGTTGGCGAATATATTGGAACCTGAGGTGTTGAGAATTGAGGCAAAAGCTTTCGAAGTATTAGTGGCGGCACCGGAACCTGAGAAAGGGGACATTGAGGGAGTTAGGGAGAAAGGCCCTGCCTGTAGAGTTCGTCAAAAAAGACTTTACTAAAATCTGCTACGAACATGCGCTTACCGCAGGTGTGGCACCATGATTCTTTTCGAAAGGGTTGGAAAACAGACCAGTCGATGATAGCTATGAGGAGAACTCAGATGGGTCGAAATTAAAGAATCAACGGACATACAGGAATTGGGGTTGGAGCCGTAGTCGAAGCTGAAGAAATCGGAGAGCTAGTATTGCCAGCAAGGAATGGATTGGGGGTCTAAACAAGTATGTTAAGAAGAATATTTTCTGATAGCAACGATACATACACTAGGTACCGTAAATCCACCAAGCGCCGGTTTCGGTGTTCCAGCGCCACCTAAACGAGAAGGCAATGGCTTTATTCTTCAATATTGCATAAAGTCAGAAAAAATGGTCCATAATGCCGTAGAAGATGTAATGCGCACTTTCTAGTAGCCAGGACGCTCTCTGCCGCCTTTTGGAATCCCCGTCCAGGGTTGGACTATCATTGAACGAAATATGTTAGTAATCGAACCGTAACTTGAATGAAAGGGTGGGCACAAACATCCTCTGAATCTCCATTTTCCCTGGCATCGTCGTCTTTTGTGAGTTGAGCCTCTGCACCGCGCTTCATGGTTGAAACACTTCAAGAAATATTCATAATTCAATATGTTGAGCATCAATCAACAAACCCCACCAAACAGCAAACAACGTCGAAATAAATAAATTACTTCAGTTATTAGGAAGAATACACAGCAACTGGAGATCTAGAATTATACTATACAAATCAGTACTACAACAAGGATCCTGACAAAGGGCTGATAAAGAACTTAAGAGAGTCATTGACAATTTATGCTCGAACATTAGCTTTCGGGGGGAGGACTTGTTTGACGACCTGGAAAACAAGACGCACACCGTGATGGAAAGCCCACACAATGGACACTATACCAACGGGTTAAAAGATGAGATCAATTAAATACGGTTCGGAAACTCACATAGCAAAATTGGTAACCAGAATAGCAAAAGCATGAGATCACCTGCACAAGTGTGTTGTTAATGAAGGACCAGGAGAGAGATAAAGGATTTACGTTTCTTTCGTGTTCTACGACTTTGTTTAGCCTGTGGTTGATACGCAAACGATTCCACCACTTCGTCCGGTACGGGTGTCGTGTCATACCCAACAGACCGAGTATCAGGATGCGACCGCCTGGAGGTTGAGGCTAAGGCTTGTTCCTGTAGCTCTACCGATGTACTCTGGACAGTCTGCGCTTGCTCATCAGCTCTTGGTGTATAAACAGGAGGCGGAACATCTTCGGTTTGCTGACGAGCAGTTGCTGCCACCACCAAGGCAACCCATTTCTCCCACGTCGCACGCCATTCTTGTGCAGTACGTAGTGCAATATTTTTTGTCGCTTCATCAGTATCACTGTCTGGCTTTGCGCCAACAGGTTCCGGTTTCGGGTGGGCTCCTCGGAATGAGGGCCAGTGGATAGGGACGTAGACTGGGAAAACCATTGGGATTTGAGGCAGAGTTCCCCAAGGTACGGAAGACAAATCGGGAAGAGGAAGGTGAGATATATTTATCCCTGGAGGTGCTGGAATTTGAGCCAGAGTACGCTGCATCTTCTCCATGAAGGATGCAGCCCGCTTCTCGTCATTTACAGCCAAAACTTTCTTGTCCATGTCTGGTCTCCTCAGCTTATCATCAGAGATCAGTAATGGTGAGAGCGGAGGAGTAGCTGCTCGCGATGCGTTTGCTGACCAAAGTGGCGTCACTTTGCCCGATGAATGGTGCGATCGAGTAGCTCTCTCTCTTCGCGATATCCGACGCTGCATTATGTGTCGAAGATCCAAGTCAGCATCATCTTCAGCATCACCTAAATCAGCATCGTCATCATCCCAACGGTCACTATCGCTATCTCTGTCCTGCTGTCCCTCCATGATAACACCGTCGAAGAACTTCGGTCCAATTTCTTTGGCGGTCTTGCCCCTGGAGTCGACAATTTCCAAATCGGCACCAGCCTGGAACAAGGCAACCGTACATTGATGTGACTGAGCAAGCACAGCAAAATGTAGTGGGGTAAACCCGATGCGATCACGAGCATCAAGGTCTGCCCCGTGCTCGATGAGGAATTTTGTGAGCGAACCAAAATCGAGGAAGGCAGCAAGATGTAGAAGCGTCTGTCCACTTGGAGTAGAATACGAGATGACGCTCGACGTACAAAGGGAATCGGGGGCATGACATTCCATTGGTGTGTCCAAGACAGACAAAAGATTGATGATACGATTTTCAAAGGGGTCCAACTGATCTGTAGGTGTCAAAAGGAGGGGTCGAAGGTCGCGTGTCGACGATGACATCTGCATCACCTCAGAAGTAGAAGTACTGTTACTTGACTCAGAATTGTCGCTTCCTGTGTTCCCGACGATGCGCATGGCGACGTTTTTCGCATCTTCGATTTTGCCAGTCATCTTGAGGCCGACTACCTGTAGGGCAAGCTCCATTCTAGAGAGAAGTTCAGAGGAAATTCATGTTACATGAGAAAATAACCAACAAAGCTCGGTCAGAGTCATCGGTATATGCGAATAACGGTGCGTCGTCCGCTTTCGGGAAACCTTCAAACCAAACGGGAACAAATCCGGCTGTTGCTCTCGCAGGCAAAACACACACTAGAGTATTGTCGCTCCAACGATGTGTCGAGGTTGCTGTCACATCACCGAAAACGCAAGCCAACGGCATATTTGGATGGAAATTAGCTCCAAGCACTGTTACCTCTATACCACCAAATGTCGGCCCTGAGTTAGGTATGAGTCTATGGATTATGGGAATATGCACTTGTAAGGATTGATTGGCTTGGTTGGGATCCATGGACAAGAAAGGCAACGAAAGCGCCAGGTTGGCTAAGGATAAATCCGATGGTAAGACATTGACAGGATGAAACAGCGTATTTGGTTGGGTTACAGCGGTCTGGCGCTCGGGCTGGGAGTCGCGGATCTCAAATAAGATAGAGCGCATGAGAACATCCGAATTATGATCAAGGGGTGTGGCAATTGAATCAGGGGAAGAGGATTCGGACCCATGAATTGGATAATGCAGTGGGGGGGGCTGAGAAGATGTAGGAGAATCTGAAGGAGGTATATTGGGGAGTAATGGTGGCGTTGAGGCCCTTGTCGGCGGCACAGGAGAATGTCCAACGGACGGAGATGGTACACTGGATACGCTCCTTTCACGAAGAGCTCGGTTGCGTTTTGCTGAGGAATCGTATGGTTTGTGTCGTTTCTTTGTAGCCTTTCCATTAACTTCCACTTCACTCTTGCCCCTCAATGTCGTCCGGGTATCCGAGCAAATCTTGGTTTCGTTTAGGCCGCACCCATCCTTTGACCATTCAGGGATTCCCGATGATGGCAGATTGTGGGTTAACTCGGAAGGTTTGTTAGTCGACGTCGTTTTATGGTCGTCAGTGATCATGATGGGTTTCGTCATCCCAGTGCCCACAGTGCGCCCAAGGTGGTCCATCATGGTAAAGTGAACATTGAAGCCGACTTTTTCTCGATGATGACGGCAGTAGCATGTAATACGAAGAGGCAACACGACAGAGCCAGTAGAGAATTCGAGAATTTCAGCACAATTGAATTGGATGATGCTGGTTGTGTCTTCGTGACTCTTGCTCCTCACCTTGCCTGTGCGAATGCCATCGGATTCAGATTCAGAACGAGCTGGTCTCACTCTAGCAGCCAATTTTTTGGCCACTCGTTTCGCCTTTGAAAGTAGTTGAGAACACTGGCGGAGTGATAAATGTGTCACTTACTTCACGGTTTTGGCAGCTTGAGCAGCTAAGAACGGGGTTGTGCGGCGGAGTGGAACAGGTGACGACGGCAGTAACGTGCAGGATATCTTCCGGCTCAGGGTCTGAAAGATGATCAGAAAATATCCGGGTAAATTTGGTATGGCTGACCAATTTTCCCCTGTTTCCGTGTCCTCCTTTTCGTTGCGGTGCCATGAGGCAGCTTCAGCCATTTCCACGACCCCACTTTTTCATATTTGCCCGACTCGGAAGAGGGGCAAGATTGGGCAAGATCTACCGTGACTCGGACCTGTGTTTCTACTCTCGACTTTGTGCCTCCTTCGGGAATGCTTGGGAATAGGATGGGTAAGCTGAACGATGAATATGTATGAGACTGAGTTCGCTGTATGATATGAATGAAAAACAAACCTGAAGCAGGCCTCCTTTGGAGGAAAAACTACCCTTTGATTAGAGGACATTAATTCCGGGTTACGAGGTACCGTAGCTGGAGGTGGTATAGCCTTTGATATGGATGCAATAGAATGATGTAGGACCACAGCGCTGGAATCCTGCTCCATCTGAGTAGTAGGAGGACCTGCGGCAGTGGGATGCGGTATTAGAGGTGAAAAAACTGTGGGCCTTATCTCAGAGGGCGGTGAACTGTACACGACTCTTCAGTTCAGGATAGGGTGAAGAAAGATTCCGACAACGTACTCTTCATATGCGTGTTTTTCAATCAGCTCGTCCAAGCGCAGCATCTGTTCTTCCTCCACCTTATGCGGAGTAGTGTAAATTGCTTGATCTGCTGCCCAGCGCGGGACTGCAGCCTTTGTAGGATACATTGGGAGATGCCAGTCGGAGAATGTCTGGTCGAAATCACTCTGGACTGAAATGGGACCGGGGTAGTCTGATGGTTCGGGAGTCAGTGGCGAAGATGAACGGGAATTGGCTGCTACTGAGGACGTCGTTGACATGGCCGACGTTATCAATGTCGACGACCGTCGTGGTGAATTGAGAAGGCCGTGGGAATTTTATCTACTGTGAAATGAAAGCAAGTCCACAATAATTTTTTCGGAAGATCTCTGCGCATGCGGTGTCGGCGCAGTTCATCCAAAACATATCCCTCTGAAAAATCAATTGCAATTGAATACTCATCCGTCGTTTTGTTTTCAGAGATTTTTCATGTAATTTGCAGCGACACGTGATGCAAGGTCTTGTCCACGTTCTGAATCTTTCGCCCAGACGCTGTCCCTGGCCTGAAGGCATCCATGCTAGCATGTCCGGCTTGTCGTTCCACCCGTAAAACTCTTCAGAAAGTTCTCAGACACGGTTTGCGATTCTCGCACACGTACCCGATTGGGTTTGCAACCTCCTCAGTTTCGCCGACCACCATTCCTAGTGACTTCCTGTCCCCTAGACAAGAGACTCTGACACTTGTCCACAGAGTATCGAAGTTCATTCCGGCTGCCCTTTCTCTAAAGATAGATTCCGATTCTGCGCGGTCTGTAGAGCTCTGGGATCGGATACTATCCCGAATATACCAAGACTTGGATAATGAACATGCACGACCCATTAACCTCGTAGGCAAGTGCACTCATTATTTCCTTGCCCACTAACATTGACGAGTCTTTCTCAAGTCTGTCCATTGGATGAATGGTCCGCTTCTCAAGACTTAGTCACCGCTCTCCTGACAGATCCATTTCCTTCTGACGAAAACTACTCTCGGAATCTCAATGACAGATGGAAACTTTGTGACCAAGAGCAATTGCGCATAACGTACGTCCATTGCCTTTACCCTTTTAATCGACCTCGCTTATGCTAAAACAGATACGGCCCCCATGCAAAACTAATATTACCCGCTTCCCTTATATTGCCTTCTACCTATCTGACACAATTCCCCCAGCCAATCGAGTTGATAGAACTCCGCAGGCCCCCAACGAAACAAGGAAAGCCACTTCCAGTGTCCCAGATATTTGACCACAGTTCTGTTGCGGAAGCCGATTTTTCTATTCTCGTCTGCAACCCACTCGTGACGCCTCTGTCAACTATCTCCTCCTTTCATCGGCATTCCAACTCTATCCTCGTACTTTCTGCTGGCGTTCCACAACATGAATTAGACGAAATTCTAAAACAGCACCAATTGCATTCCCGCCTGCAATTCCTTGTAGTCGAACCTAGACGAGCCGCAAACGCTATCCACAACCTTCAAAGAGAATCGAACTCAGTAGCAGCTATACAACGCTATCAAGATGACGTTTTAGGATCTCAAATTTCTCAGATCACTGATGGTATTCGGAACAAACTTTCTCAACCAGCACATACCCTGGCGCTTCATAGAATCAGTGATGCTCTTAATACATGCCAGCACCACTTGCAAAGCATAAAAAGTGATTTGGATGCAACATTCCTCGACTCGTGCATTCTACGAGACCGCATCGAGGAGTGCATTGCCAGGGCTGCAAACAATTCCTTTAAAGGCGAAGACCCGGCTGGCAATAAAGTCATGGCTGCCATCGAACGTGCGCAGAAGGACCTGGTTCAAACAATGGATTTTCTAACTTGGTGGAGATTGCTTTCAAAGGTGGATGAAATCAGTACAATTGTCACTGCTGCAGTTCAAACAGTGTGGTGTCATGAACTCGAAAAAGAAGTAGGTATGCTTATCATTGATTGAGAGTGTCACTAATAACTCGTTGGCGTCAGTTAATTCTCAAAACAGGTAAACTGTCAGCTCTTCAACGAGAGATGTCCATCTCTGCATCCGAACTGCTATCCAAACACCCCGGATTCCAAACCGCGATCCTCCAAAACCAGATCTTGCAATTAGAAGCCTCCCCAACATACCAACTATCATCTGAAAGTCTCACGAAGCCAATACATTCTCGTCGAGACCAGATTATCAATTATCCAACAACTCGCCTGCATATTGCTGGTCAAAAAGTAGTTCTGGGAATGGGTGGGGGAGTTGCCACCGGGGTTGGAGTTGGCTGGGCTGGTTGGTTAGGATGGTTGCTTGGAAGTGGGGAAGGTATGCTCGGCTTCTCGGGCATAGACCCTAGCACCACCATTGGTGTCGGCATGCTTGTTGTCGTGGCAAGCATACACTGGAGTATCGGAAGTTGGGAAAAGGCAAAGAAGACATGGTGGAAAGATTGGAGGAGAGTAGGAGAAGGTCTTGAGAGAGACCTCAAGGTATATCCCGTCTGCCTTCCGTCTCATGTCTTGCTGACATTAGATGCTAGGACACACTTGACAGGACGATGCGTCAACAAGTCACAGTGGTGGCAATGACTGCTTCTAATGGTGTTTCAGAGTTGGTCAGAAAGCATGATCAAGAAATTGCGGATGCTCGAAAGCAGCTTGATGAGTTGCAGAACTCATTGGATGATATCACCACCAAATTGTCTCCAACCACGACAAAATAAGAGGTCCAGGGGTTAAATGTTAAATGTTAAGCACTTTTGCGTCCCACAGCGGGGTAGTTGTCCTTAACTCTCGAATTCCATTATGAATGAGAAATGACGATACGAGGTGCCTGAGGCTGTGGTCGACTGGTGCTGGCTTCATGTCTGTCTTCCTCTTCAGCCTCTCCGATTTCGAAGAGGTCCTCTCGTTCGTCCCAAATATCAGTGAGCCGAACCTTGGATTTATTCTGATAAGTCGAATGGGTAGGAAGCAGCTGCACGTCGTCGTCTTCGTCTTCATCAATTTCGTACTCGGAAACTGTTGCAGATAATGGTCTATATAGCCGTGAAATCTGAGCAACAATTGAATCAGAGGGAAATGATAGATGATTAGCAATAATCACCTCGCGCCTGTGTCGATAGTAGCGCTCCAGAGTGAAGCCCACCCAAAGTCCTAGTACCGAACCGAGTAGATTGGCCTGAATATGTTTGCATAAGAACTTGAATGTCGCAACAGCTTCAGATGCAGAAACGTACGATGACATCCTCCCATTCAAACCGTTTATACTACAAAACGATTTAGAAGTGGAAATAATGAGATGGTTCAAACTTTAAAGCTCACTGGAAGCACGGCTTGAATTACTTCACTTAGAATCCCTCCACAAAACATACAACAAAAGACGGTGGACATGAGCGGCAAATACCTCCAGAACCATACTCTCCGAGCGCCTCTGTAAGTGGATACAAGCTTTTAATTCGCAAGGATAAGAGCATAGGACAACACGTACTCGTCCATATCCACGATGAAATAGAACACAAATGTTGCGAAACAAAAACACAAGAAATGCAATATTTTGTCATTAATAGGTAGAGCATCCTTGAAATTTGTGAAGCCCAAGAATGCGAGCACGACAACAATGATACAAGTGAGTATCAGAAACCACTGCAAAACGGTGATTAGTTGTTGACTAGCAGATGGACGAATTATTATACTCACTGGTCGAAATCGAACAGGTACATCGTATTTTCTTAATCGAAGCCTGTGAGACTTCATAATAGTTTTCGTTGCCTTGGATGAATACCTCCGGACGGTTTTAGACAACATGTTGGCTGTGGGCACAGTCATATCCTGCAACTGCCAGATGATCGGACTCGGATGAGTGTCATTGTTTGTCAATGTCTACCCGGGAACCTAATTCGGCGCTTATTTCCCCTCCAAGCCATCAACTGACAATACTTCAATGCCACATTCTACGACGGGAACGACCAGCTATGTCCTTTTCAAGTACTCCCGTGCATATCCGACCAAAAGAACTGTACAGAATACCCAGAGCGGTTCTGAACTGGCGTCAGAGTGGCAGCATTTCACAAATCCAACCATCCGTCTCATGCTCGATGTGACGCGCTCGTCAAAGGAAAATATAGAGTCTGTTCGCCTTCGGGTTCTCTGGCAAATAAACAACGAACCAGATACTGGAAGCAACAACCAACCGGACGTAGTCTTTGCAAGTACTTTTTATGACGATTTTAAACATCAGGCACTGCCGTACGACCATTTCTCTGACTCTTGTTCTCAGGAGGACCTGGATCTTCTGTCTTTTTCTCTTGACGCGGTCTCTTTGAATGCTCGGAAACAGACTCTAGAAAGCTTGCCTCTGAAGGCAGTCTATCGCGATACTGTGGTTGGAATACGCTATCTCCACCCTCGAGATGCAAGTGGGGAAGTGGCTGTAAGAAGCTTTTTGCACCTTTTGTCTACATTAAGGCTTTTCCGCCGTGCCAGACCTATCGCCGATTCCAAATTTCTTTCCAATCGGCTGTCGAAGCTTCCGAATTCATCGATTCTATCAAACCGGTTTGTCCTTGCAAAATGAACCCTATCCCGGTCCCGCCAAACTTGAATCCTCAACCGCAGTTTATGCCACGACCTGCGAATCCCGTCTCTGTAATTCCGACGCAGATTTCCAGAAATCCTATGACTATGACCGATCGGCTAGCTTTTGTCCAACCATCAACATCCTCTCACCAACTTCCACCTGTTGGACCAGCAGATGCGATTAACAGGTTGCAACCCATAATTCATTCGTCGACACCGTATATTTTGTCTTCGTCTCCTCCAAGGCACACCAACGTAGACAACCATACGATCATCAACGGTTATCCTCAGACCCAAACAACTCATGCACCCACTCCAACTGAAACCACCTGCGGACTGCAATCTCAAATTCAATCGGTCGTTCCCAGAAATCACCATCAAGGAAACAGAACTGGACCAGAACCTACCAACCTTCCAGCGTCATCGCTGCCGACACCATCATCTGACAGCACTTCAAGTTGTGGCTCGATTCAAAGACCCAGAACAGGAAGACTGGACACCATTGTGCATCACGAGCCCGCTCAATCAGTTCTCGCGTCACTGAGTGATGCAGCCTCCATATACAATTTACCAACATCCACACTTGAGCGAGTAGTAGGTGAAGTTATACGAGAGGAAGGGTTTCTTCAGCTAGTAAGCTTTTCCGAACTCAACACTCCGATGACAAATAGTAACTCACAACTGCATCAGGTTGAAAGACTTTCTGAAATGTTCACTATCCGTAAAGTTGCAAATGTGTAGAAAGAATCGTCAAGTTTCAATAATGGTTTTGTTAACCGATATGTATTATAAGGACTAATATATAATAAAGAGAAAAGGACATGTGTTAAATTATGCGACATCACCCAAGGCTGAATCGGCGAATTTAACCTAGCTTAGCCAAATCGGCGTCGTCCCAACCGTAACGTTTCTTCAATCTGTGAGCAAATACCTTCATATCAACGCCGTGTAAGGTGGGATCCGGGTGTCCTAATCAGAAAGTCAGATGGACATTGCATTCAAAAAAAAAATCTTACGTCTATGGAAAATTATTGGCTATGGAAAGGTTGTCAGCCAAGCATTGTTAATTGGATGAAATCCACAAACCGGGTCTCCTTTACTAGGAGGGTCGAATCGAACACTAGATCCAGCAGTACTGGGTACATAAGTAAAACCCATCTCTTTCATTAGCTATTGCTCAAGTAGTGAATTGAGATGAAATCAGCCAAATATATTTCGCGCACCTTGACAAAATCATCCCATTTCATATTTCCGGATTTTTCTTTTGATGTTTTGAGCAACTGGTGCATCAAATCAACCGTCTTTTTTCCAAGTTTAGAAAACCAGCTTTTCTTCGCATCCTTCATCTCCTTCGTATTATCTTCGTCTTTGACCTTTTGCGTAGAGAATTTAGCGAACAGACCCTTCTTTTCAGTTTCAGCATTGGAGAAAATCGATGCGTGGTCTGGTCGTGTTTTTATTTTCTTCTCTGGTTTGATGTCCAAACTCTGCAGATAAGAGCGTCCAGATTGAGCGGTCGTCTGGCTGATCGGTAAAGAAGTTGTAGATGACATGAATGAAGGAGCATTTCGGGTTGGTGACTGAGGCGACGCAGATTGTTGGTTGGGAGCCGGGGAAGCTTGCTTTGGGTATGTAGGAGGTGTCTCTACAGTGTCAATGGCTGGACTCGTCATAGGTTCTACCACAGAAGCGGGTTTCTTCTTTTTCTTAGGTTTTTTCTTTTTCTTCTTTTTGGAAGGTGAACCGACGTTATCTTCCTCGTCACTAGCGTCCTCGACGGTTGCATTGTATCTCTTCGTGGGAGTCTCTGTGTATGCAATGAATACGTGAATATTTCAGAAAAGGTAATATTTGCCCACCGTGACCAGGGGCCGCATCTGCCGTTGCCTTGGGTGTTGATAGCAAAGGACTTGGCTTCAAGGGTGCTGGAGATGGAACTGGTTTAGGTACGCCGGTAGGAGTCGCTCTGAAAGCTCCACGAGCCGTTCGAGGCTCAGCTTTCAATTTTGGACTCGATGAAAACATGCGGCCTATCCGTAAGGAGTGAAAAAACATACGAAGAGGGTACAAACAGGTTACCTCTCAAAGAACCTAATAATTTCAGGAAAGGATTTCCTTTGCGATCATCCTCAAAAGGGTCTATCTCCTTCGGTAAATTAGAGCCAGATAACCAATCCGCTTCGTGGGCGGTGTCCATTGCTTCTCTCAAGAGCTCTCTTATTTCATCCTCTTCTTCAGTGTTGTAACCACTCTCATCATCATCATCATCCTCATCTTCATCAAGAGGAAACTCGTCATCGTCGTCATCGTCGTCTGTATTGTCCGTACCAGAAAGCGACTGCAAGGCAGGCATGTCTGAATCGGTGGGAACATGACCCGCATTCGTGACGCGCAACGGTTCCTTCGGTTTCTTCTTGTTACCCTTCTTTGTAGATGATCCAGGTCCGGAATTTTTATCGCCTTCCGCTTTACCTCGCGCAAGACCAGGCACAAAATAAGAAGACCACTGTGGCGCAAAGTTGAAATAATCTGTCAAGTTCCACAACTCATCAATATCCTTTCCAGAAACTGATCGATAATTCTGAAGAACCCTCAGATACCTGAATTGTAAGTAGAAAGGAAACAAACCGAGTTAATTATTTTCCACATTTCATCAAGTTTGGGTTGTTTCGTTGTCTTCTCGAGGGGGAAAATGACGTCTTTGAAATTGGCAAATTTCTCGGACGCTTCTCTCGAGTTGAACTGTGCATCGATCCAATCGTCGTATTCTTGGGTCATCTTACAGGGTTGCTTCCTCCATTCGTCTCCTTCTGGCCCAAACAGTGGAACATCCAGCATTTCCTTAAGCTCAACTGAAACCTGTAGACGCAAAACCGAAACGTGAATATTATCGTAGATTAATAAACAGTGACTTACTGAGAGGTCACCAACGGCGTCCCAGAGTGCTTGCGGAAAACGTTTGGCATCCTTAGGAGATTCGGCTATTGCGTCATGAAGCAGTTGATATAATATGGTTTCAGGATATATCCCACGAGGGAAGCATAGCTCGATGATGATTGAATCGATGAAAGAATTCGCAGCTTGTCGCAGGTCTTTCCAATCAAAGATGTATTCAGCGTCACCGGGATCAGTTCCTTCAGTTGGTCTGAGTTTGAAGAATCTTGAGTAATGGGCTAAGAATCCGTCAATGGCGTTCCCCAGAATAAGAAAAATATTGATCTACGTGCGGTCGTCGCGAACACAGAAAACTTGTTCTGGCTCAACTCGACGAGGGTATTCACAATATTGCACACCACGAGGTACTGCTCTCTTAGAATAGGGTCATTTTTAAGCTTGTTTTTGATATTTTCATCCCTGATCCCGTTCACGGCGAAACTATTCAGAGTTTCTGAGACAATTTTCCATGCAGAAGCAAGCATGTACGAATTATGCAACCTGAAAAACATGGATGGATAATCTAGTACATATTCCCTCGAAAGAGGAACGTACCGAGTGGCCACCACTTTCGCCACATATGAAGGATTTTTTCGAACGTTTTCGCGATTAGTGGCTTTTCTGGCAACTAATTCTGCTTCTATGATGTGGTTGAAAAATTCTGCTTCTCGCAAATTAGCAATGTCATCAACATAAACTATAAATCGAAGTTAGATAAATCGCCAGCATGCGATCAACCACCCACCATCACACTGAGATTCAGCAACTTTCAGACACTCCTCAAGTCGAA
>Ga0307507_10004060_pt1 | contig 26780 bp, 21 predicted proteins | sample 7_EM_MG_FD_207223 | JGI IMG/M metagenome (GOLD analysis project Ga0307507, IMG submission 207223) | Populus trichocarpa ectomycorrhiza microbial communities from riparian zone in the Pacific Northwest, United States - 7_EM | ecosystem: Host-associated > Plants > Roots > Unclassified | place...
GCGTTCCATAACACTACCCCCCCTCTTATAGAGGCGGAGCTCCGGCGACGCTGTGGTTACTATATACATATAGAAGGAACGCTTAAGGCATAGAGAAGGAAAAGAAATAACGCTAAAGGGGTTAGTAGTGTAGAGTTCTGCCGGCTCTAATCGTTAAATGGACTAATCAGGATTTTCCATCCCCGGGATAGAAAATCGCTATTAGCTTAGTAGAAGGCGGTAAGCTAAACTAACATCTTTACAGTCCGCAGCGTTATTACGTAATAAGGCTTGGCACCCAAGAATTTAATTAATTAGATAACTTTAACTAGCGGTCAAAGTTTCTAGACATCTTAATGATTTTTTGGTCACGTAATGGCAATCTACGGCAATCTAACGGCAATTTGCCCTTATATGGCAGTGTACAACAATTAAACTCTATAAGGGCTCCCATAGAGGATTAGGCACGAAATCTCTGCTTAGGCCCAGTTTCTGTGGATTCGCGTGGTAAAAGTCGCTAATTAGGTCCTTTGCATTTTTAAAGTCTTCCTATAGTTGCCATTCTGGCTAATCTATGTCGAATCCTATATAGATAGCTCTGTAGTAGAGCCGCCGTCCTCTGCCTTTACCAAAGTATTTAGAGTTAATAATTCGTTTAACAGTCCACTCCTTATAGTTCTCGTCTTCGTTCTCGTCTTGGATTAGTACTGGTAGGGGTTCAGGCTATATCTGTCCTAGTAAAGGGTTAGGCTGGTAAAGGTATAGTAGCCATAGGTAAAATATAGGCCATATCCCACGGGTGGCTAGGGCCAGCGGGAGCTCTAGCTTATATATAGCTCCCCTATTAATAACTTATTTGATCTAATAGGGGCCGAGGTTCTTATAATCAAGTAACTTTATAGGCCTCTGTATAGAGATATTACGTGCATCTAGCTATACCTAGTCACCAACACGCATCTCCGGTGGTGGCGTTCTATAACAGTTGGCGAAGTAGGCCTACTTTACTTAAGCCCAGGCCATTTCTCCCCTATAGTAGTCGAGTAGATTTTTTATGCAGTCTATATGCTAGTCGGCAAGTAGCATCTTAAGGCGTTTTCCGTATAGCAGTTTCTTATCAATAGGTTCTAGTAGCTCTATGCCAGATTAGGGGTGATAACCCTTATTTACAAAGAACAGAGTAAGTCCTATAGTGGCTAAGACGTAGTTATTAGCTGTAAACTCGCCTAGTGGGAGGTAATCTACCTAGTTATCCTAGCCGTAGGCAACAACCTATCGTAAGTACGCCTTTATACTGGCGTTGGCGTTTTCTAGCTGTCCCGCAGTCTTATAGTAGAAGGATATAGACATCTTAATGGAGATACTAAGACGTTAACAGATCCGTCTCTATAGGTTAGAGTTAAATTGCGTGCCCTAGTCAGACGTAATGGAGTTAGGTATCCCATGTAGTTAGTAAACTTTATAAAGAAAAGCATCTGCAACGTTGTTAACGGCTATGCCTTTAGTTAGGACATAGTAACGTTCCTTTATAAGTCGGTATATTATTATCAGGATGTTCTTATAGGTACAACCGTACTATTTATAGGGTGGTAGGTTAGTAATAAAGTCTATAGCTATATCTGCCCACCGCCATATAGGGATTGGTAGCGGGTGCAGTAGTCCTTAATACTTAGTGCAAAAGGCCTTGGCGCGCTTGCAGCCGTGGTAGGCGCTTATAAAGTATTCAACTAAGTCTATTATCTTAGGCCAGAAGTAGTATCGGCTAAGGAGTTCGTAAGTTCCTTCTCTGCCTAGGTAACCACTTAACCGGAGGTTGTAGGCCATCTGGATTAGTTGCTATTGTAGGTTTTCTAAATTAGGGACGAATAAACGGCCTCTATAGTAGAGTCTGTTCTCCTTTACTTCTAAGGCTACTATATTAATTTGGCCTAAGTTTCGGAGGCTAATAGGTGGCTTACGGGCGCTAGCAGTTTTCGCAGTAATAAGTTAGTATAATAACGGGTTAATAGAGATATTATATACAGTAGCAATAAGCTTGTTAATTTTAGGGGGCGGCTTTAAGTCCGTAGCGTAAAGCTAAGGTGCGGATAGTTCTGTTATAGGTAGTATACTAGGGGCCAGGTTCCTTACTTTTAGGATTATTTACTATTGGAACTAATTATAGGGGTCATCCTCTAACTAAGGAAAATCTTGTAAGCGGCGTATTAGGCTATTAGGTTTTATGCCTTATACTCCCAGCCTATATGCAATTTTAAAGTTAAAACTAAAGAGGAACCCGTTCCAACATACTTAGCGTTAGTTTAGCTACTTTATAGTTATAAAGTATTTAAGGTTGCGATAATCTATAAGGACTTTAGTTAGCTAGTTAGGTTCTACTAAAGAAAGTTCTAGTCAGAATTCTTTAAACGCTTATATAATCGTAAGGAGTTCTTTATTATAAATCTCATAGTTACACTCTTATAGTGTAAGCTTAGACGAGTAGAATGCGACTAGGTAAAGGAGACCGTTATTACCTATCTAGGAGAGGACGCCTGCGTTAACATAGTCTAAGGAGTCAGTTTTAAGATAGAGTTATCATCCTAGTATAAAGTAAGCTAGGATAGGTGCTTTAGTAAAGGCATTTTTAAGGTCTTAGAACGCCTTCTTACAGTCAGGCGTCTAGGTAAAGCGTAGGTGCGTTTTTCTTCCTTTTATAGAAAGGCCCTTTGTTCGCATTATTACTGTAAGTGGTGCTACTACGCCTAAGAAGTTGTATATAAATTTCCGATAGAAGTTAGCAAAACCAAGGAAGGCTTATACGTCCTTAATGCAGTTAGGGGCTTACCATTTAGTAATTATACATACCTTCTCAGGGTCTATACGGACACCCTTAGTAGTAACAATTAGTCTAAGGTATTTTACTTCTATAACTAAGAATTCATACTTCTTTAAATTAATATGGAGTTCTGCTTCCCTAAGGCGCTATAGGACCTTTTAAATATGCTTAGTATGCTTAAAAGGGTCGTCACTGTAAATAAGTATATCGTCTAGGTACGCCGAGTAGAAGACATCAAGGTAGTCCCATAAGGCGTTATTAATATAGCTTTAGAAGGTGCCTGGGCCATTACACACGCTAAAGGGTATAACGGTATATTCAAATTAGCCAAAGCGCGATGCGAATGCGGTTTTCTATTTATCACCTTCCTGTATTCAAAGATGGTTAAAGGCGGCGATAATATTAAGCTTAGTATAGATTTTAGCTTAACTAAGCCGCTTAAGGGTCTTATATATAAGCAGTACTGGGTATCAGTTCTTAATTATAATAGCGTTAAGTCCTCTATAGTTAACATAGAATTGGATACCTCCTCCAGGCTTCTTAGCAAGAAGGATAGGGGCGGCTGCTAGTAACATACTGGGATAAATAAACCCTTTATTAAGGTGCTCGTTGATATACTTTTTTATAACTAGAAGTTTATCTTTTAATATTAGGTAGGGTCTCTTATAAGGTAACATTTTTCCTTATTCAATATTAATGGCATAGTTATTAGGTTAATATGGGGGAAGTATATCTACGCCCTTTTATAAGCACATATTAATAAAGTTATGGTACCTCTTAGGAAGGAGCTTGCGGAGTTCCTTATTAGTAAGTCCCTTTTTAAGCTTTATAAACTTCTTAAAGTCCGAGGTTAAGAGTTTATTAAGTTCTACGGGCATATTATCCTCTAGGAGGTCTACCAGATCTATCCTATTGCTATAGAGGACATAATCCTGTTCTTTATCAAGTTTATATAGCCGTAAGTGGGAGGCTGCTGTAACAACCCAGCTCTTCCTTTATGCTATGCGATAGAAGGCTGCGGCACTAACATAGTAACAGTTAGTCATAGGTGGTGTAATCAGAGGTTCTTTAGGTTAATATCCTAGGGAGTAGGTAGAGGCGGCTAGGCTATACCCTAGGCAGGTCTCTCTGCAGTAGTTAGAGTTAAAGGTCACTTCTCTTTTCTTCTAGTTAATAATGGGGTTATACTGCTTAAGCCAGTTCATTCCAAGGATAATAGGGTAATTGGCAAGTAGTGTAATATAGGCCCAGAGCTCTTCTTAGTGTCCGTTTATATCTAGGTAGAGTTATGCCATATAAGTAATCTTTTATGCAGTACAACTACCATCAGCGAGTTATAGGGCGCGGGCTTTAGTAAGGGGTAAGATTAGTAGGTTATATTTACGTATAAATTAGGTATCTACAAATTTATCAGTAGCTCCGCAGTCAATTATAGAACGGTCTTTATATTATTTTTTAGCAGTTGTTCCTATTATAGGTAAAACTATCTATTTCTATCCATCTATTCTTACTAAGTTATCTATTAAGCAGGCCGATATGTAGATCCCTCCATTATTAGGGTGTCCTAGCTCGCGACTTAGGGCTAGAACTAAGCATTTCCCACTACTTCCGCTACTGCTACTTCTTCATCTTATACGGTAACGGTGCGTAGCGAGGTATTTAGTGTTTAAGGTATAAAGTTAGGTATTAGGCGGCAATTACCAAACCTGGCTATTAGGCAGTTTAGGTTTTCGTAATAACAGCCTTCTTAACGGCATCTATAGCAGCGCCCTAGCTTCTGAAGTAGCTCACGCTCTCCATCTAGGAGTTTACGTGGGAAGGTTAGAATAAAGAGGTTAATATTAGCTCCGGTAATAGTATTAGTAGTAGGCGTTAGTGACCTAGTGTATATAGGTATAGTTGGTCCGGAGGGCTTTTGTATAGGAGCCTTTAGGCAAGGGTTAGCAGTGGAGATCTAATTCAGCCATCGTTCAATCTTCCGTAGGGCTGCCACCATGCTATAAACGTCATTGTAATTGTGACTAGCGGCAGCGTAACTAAGATAATAGGTAACCTTTTTAAGGAGGTCTTCCTAGTCTTTAATATTATCTTAGGAGAGGACTCTAGTGTATTTCTAGAACTTGACATAGAACTTATTAAATAACTTAGTGGGACTCATCTTTAGGGCGCGTAGTTTAGCTTAACTGGTAGCCACTAGGTCATGGTTGCGATACATTAGGTCAAGATTATCAAGGACCTTATAGTAGGACTGCCACTTTTAGGGGCCATTAGTCTTCCATTAGGCGAAAAGTCTATTAAATAGGGTACCCTTTATACGCCCAATAATATAACCAATCTTGGTATCCTCCCTAGGAAAAAGGTAGGCGCTCTAGGTTAGTTTCTCGCGGATTTGCATCTTCCAGTGGCTATATTCCTTGCGGTCTCCCTAGAAGACTAGGGGATTAGGGTATCGTATATTAGACCCCGCAATTATGGCTTAAGTTTAGTCGCTGTTATAGGGGTCGTCCCTATTAGGTAAAGCTGCTTAACGCTAACTTTCGGCTAAGCGTTGGGTAGGTAAGGTTGCCAAAGGCATAGGGACTTAGGTAGTGTAGTGCGTAGTAGGGAGATACTTAGCATTATTATAGATATGCTCGTTAAGCTAAGACTATAGGTATTTAATTATGCCCTCCTTCTTAGTAACCTAGGCAATAAGTATAATCTTAGCTTTCTTTAATCATTAAACGTCGCGCTTAGATATACAGAGGTCATCTTTAGTCTCTTAGTATATATTATTAGCAAGTGCCTCACTAGCTTGTAAGTCTTAGATAATATTATAATCTTAGGCAGCACGCAGTTCAGCTCGCGTAAGCTTTAGGTGGTAGTTCTATAGAAGGCGGTAGTATTTGTCAGGTTCTTATACTACTATTTATATAAATATCTCGGCGTCTCGTATTTTAATCTTAATAGGTAGCTACCCTTCTAGTTGCTTTTCCGTGGCTGTGTGATTAATAAAGGATAAGATATCGCCGGTGTCTATCTCGTTAAGGTCGTCGCTGTGGCCACCTGTACTAATAGGGGTGTACCTATTCTGCTAGGCTGGTTGACTCTTATTGTCTTCAAGGTGGTGCTAGGTGCTCGGGGGTACTTATAGTTGTAACTCTTCTAAGCCGCTAGGCTTGCCCTTAGGGGTTAAGGCTAGGGTTAATAAATTAAATTCTCCTAGGATTAATTGGCGTTGTAGGTTAAGTTAAGGTATTAGGTTGCTCTTTAGGCTTAACATAGTGGCTAGTAAGGAATATCGTCTTACTATTATAGTGCGGAGGTTGCTCGTAGACACGCTACTTCTAGCAGCGCCTACAGTATTATAGAGACGTAGAATTGGTCATAGGCTAGGTGTCAGTGGTAAAAAAAAAGGGCGCAACATAATATCACGGGACGTAGGCAATGGCTACAGAGCGTATGTATTCGAGGAGTCTACAAGACGTTACGCGATCGATCGTAAGGATCGAGGGCGTAGGAAGGTGATATACTACGCGTGGCTGACGTAAGCTGTACGCGAAGCGTACGCGAGGGCACGGGGTTCCGCTAGGGAGTCTCCCATGGAGGCTCCTGCGGCGGCGTTCCGTGACAATCAATTAGGTTATAGGTTAGGTTAATATTAGAGATACTTAACGACGCAAAATGCGACAGTAAACCAAGTTAGTATAGTACCAAGTCGGAGCGATATATAAAGAGACTAAGCGAGGCTTAAGTTATATACCAAAGAGATACTATAAGTATGGTAAAAAGTTATAGTTACTAGAAAGTAAAAAGCTGTTAAAACATGCAGTATAGGACCATAAGATAGAATTAAAAGAGGGAATAAGTCTAAAGTTCTTTCCAATTTATAAGCTTACTAAAACAGAGTTAGTAGCGCTTAAGGAGTTTATCCAGGAGAACTTACGCAAGGGATATATTAGACCGTTATAGTTATTAGCAGGATATCTAGTACTATTCATCCCAAAGAAAAACAGAAAACTTAGGATGTGTATAGACTATAGACAGCTAAACAGTATTACCAAAAAGGATAGGTATCCTTTACCCTTAATTAGCGAAATCCAAGACAGAATAGGCAACGTAAAAATCTTCACGAAGATAGATCTAAGGTAGGTATACTATTAGATTAGAATCAAGGAAGGCAATAAATAGAAGGCAGCCTTTAGGTTAAAGGAAGGACTATATAAGCCATTAGTTATGCAATTTGGGCTTATAAACGCACTAGCAACGTTCCAGAAGCGAATTAATAGTATATTAGGAGAATACCTAGATAAGTTTATTATAGTATATCTCAACGATATTATTATCTACTTAGTAAGTAAGAAATAACATAGAGAATATATTAAATAGGTCTTAAAGAGACTATAAGAAGAATAGATGCCAGTAGTAATTAAGAAATGCAAGTTCTTTATAGTAAAGACCAATTTTATAGGATTTATTATTAAACTAGGAAAGATTAGCATTGACCTAAAGAAAGTTAAAGCTATAGTAAGTTAGTAAGAACCAGAGAATATTATATAGTTAAGGTCGTTTCTAGGGTTTTATAACTACTATAGGAGGTTTATAGCATAATGGTTAAAAAGCATTAAGCCGTTTACAAGGCTAACAAAGAAAGAGGAACTATAGGTTTAGGGTAGTAAGTAGAAGAAGCCATTCTAAGAATTTAAAGAGTTATTTACCTAAGAACTAATCCTTAAGATCTATTAACCAAAGTTAGAAACGGTTGTTAAGACAGATGCATTAGACTTTACACTAGGAGTATACTTGCTATAAAAGCACCAGGACGCATGGCATCCAGTAGCGTACTATAGTTGAAAAATAATACTACTAGAGTTAAACTATAATATCTACAATAAGGAGTTGCTAGGTATAGTTACAGCACTTAAAAAATAGAGAGCATTCTTATAAGGCATAGAGAAACCATTTATGGTTAAGACGGACTATAAGAACCTTACAGGATTCCTAACAACAAAGGAACTCAACTAAAGACAGGTTAGATAGGCAGAAATGCTTGCAGAATACTATTTTAAAATTTAGTATACCAAGGGTACAGACAACGCACGAGCAGATGCTCTAAGTAGAAAAGCTAAACTACAAAGTAATAAAAAGCTATTAGGAGCTTTATTATAAAAGGATTAAAACGGATTAATTAGATATAATTATCTAAGGATTATAGCAACTAAAGAAAGTCAGATCCATAAATTACCAGAAAGTAATTAGACATAGAAAATCTAAGAAGTATAGGTAGAGGATCTAGACTTAGAGCAATACAAGAATAGGGAAGCTACTTATATTCTAAGGTTAATTATAGAGGAGTTTATAAAGGAATTTCATAAAGGAATAACATAAGGATATAACGGGTCTATAGGACTAGTATCAAGACTTTAAAAGAAGTACATTATTTAAGGAATCTGGGGACTAGCAAGACAAGTTATAAGAAAATATCTAGATTGCTAAAGGAATAAACTGACAAGGTATAAGCTATATAGAGGGCTATAACTTATTAAAGTACTAGGAAGACCATGGGAGGTTATATTATAGGACTTTATTATTAAGTTACTAAGTCAAGAGATCCTATTACAGGACAAAATCACGACGCGATTTTAGTAATAGTGGATAAGCTTATAAAGTAGGGATACTTTATAGCGTATACAGAAGAGATATTAGCAGAAGATATTGCTAGAATCTATATAAAAGAAGTATTCGCAAGACACGGAGCACTAAACAAGATCATATTAGACAGAGATCCAAAATTTATAGTAATATTTTAGAAAGTGTTTCTAGCAGAATAGGGAGTTTGCGTAGTAACCTCTACAGCATATTATCCGCAGATAGACGGATAAACGGAAAGACTAAACTAGACACTAAAACAGTATCTAAGGCATTATATTAATTACGTACAGAATAATTAGGTATTGTTATTACTAGTAGCACAATTTATATACAATATAACACCACAAGAAGGAATGGGGATATTACTATTTAAGGCGAATTACGGGTACGAGCCAAGAACGTTATTATTGCTATATTAAGCAAAGAAAACAAGTAGCACAGCTAAATAAAGAATAGAGATGTTAATAAATCTTTATATAGACCTCACGGAAATAGCTAAACTAGTATAGTAAAGGATAAAAAAGTACTATAACGCTAAAAGATCTGAGGGACCAAATCTAAAAAAGGGAGATAAAGTATAGCTACTATATAAAAATTTCAAGAGTTAACGACTAAGCAAGAAGTTAGACTATATTAGACTAGGACCTTTCAAAATTATAGAAAGAATTTTATTAGTTATATATAAGTTAAACTTACTAGCCAAAATAAAGATCTACCCTATATAATACGTTGTAATGCTAGAACTAGTATACGGAAACATTAAACCACCAGTATATAAAGCAGATATGTATAGAGGACAAGAGGAAGACAAATAGCAAGTTTTAAAGATTATTAGTTATAAGAATATAGATAACAAAACATAGTATAAAGTAAAGTAGATAGGCTATAATAAAACTACCTAGGAACCACTAAGCAACCTAGAGAATGCTATAGGAAAGGTATAGAAGTATTAAAAGAAAGTAGGTCAGGCAGCATTAATAAGGAAGAATCGCCAAAAAATAAGTTACCTAAGGGGGACCTAAGAGGAGCAATTGCTAAGCTACTTAAAGTTGTTTCCCTTATAGGAGGAGAGCCAGTCCTTTTATTACCTAGCTTAGATAGACCCTGTTAGACAAGTTTCCACTCCTTAGAATAAACCTTTTTATAAACCTTTTTAAGACAAAGAAGACGCGCTAAGGCAGATAAGTACGCCTTATAAGCAGCACGAGTACGTTAAAGCTTTATAAGGGAGGCCAAGAGCTTATTATTAAGTTTTATAGTGGTAGATTAAACACGAGACCCTATAATAAGTTACTTGGGGAACTTAAAGACTACTAAAAGTTATAGGACGCGCATACTTAGCGTTAAAGATAGAGCGGACGTTATAGGATAATTAAATGTTTACTTTAGTGCACTCTAAATAAGAGGATGGTTATTAAGATAAAGGACTTGCTAGCGTAATATAAACTAACCCCTTTTTCGCATAATAAGAACATAGAGACGGCATTATCTTACCTAGCGACAGTATGGAAGAAACCATACGCGCATAACAAAGGGTTAAAGAAAAAGAAGATACTTTAGGTATAATAAGTAAGAATATTAACCAAATTAATTAAACGGATATTACACCTCTAGTAAACAACTTAGAGATGTTAGGAATCTTTAAGGACAAAGATAAAAAGGAGGGAGATAGTATTACAAACAGCTTAAATACAATATTATAACTACTTAGGGAAGAGTTGGAGGAAGCTAGTTAGTTAATATAGGCACAGTCTAGAATAGATCCGGTGGAACTATATAATAAGGAATAGTAGCCAAGATTATATAATATAATCTATATAATCTATATAATCTGTATAATCTATACGGAGTATACAGAGCACACGTACCTTACGGAGCGAAGGGATTTCTTAGGCGTATAGTTATGTATTTAAAGGACCACAGTCCCTACCCAAATAGTTCTCTCTTTATAGTAAATCTTAGAATACAATTAGAGTTAATCTATTAGGCAACCACTCCACTAGTTATTATTATATTGTTAATTTGTTCTTACCTATATACCTAGCCTAATAATAGGACCTACTGTAGTTCCTACTACAAGGTTCCGTTACATAATTACTTAGTTAAACTTAGGATAATATAAGAGAAATAACTTATAGTTGACCTAATATATCTACAACAATTATATAAAAGAAGAGAGATAGCAGAGATTAAATGGATTGATAGAGGTAGTAATCCTATAGACGCTATAATAAAAATTAAAGCCTTACCAGGCGTTAAAGGACCTAATTAATACGAATATAATTAAGCTACAGGTCACCAAGTGGGTAGAGAGAGAAGAAGATAAAAAGGCAGGAATAGAGATTGTAAAGATATTAAGCTAGTAGCTAAGGCGCTAGTGCTAAGCGAGCCAATAGCGATTTTCCATGCCGGGTATGGAAAATTGTGATTGGTTACTTTAGCGACATGGCAGAATTTGGCAGAATTTGGCAGAACTTAATGGAATCTGGTAGAATTTGGCAGGTGGCGCGCTTAAGCACCGTTATAAAACTAAATGCCCCTAGTGTCTAAACAAGGTTTCGCAATGCAGTTACACGCGATTACGTAAGCTAAGCGAGCTCAGGAAATCCACCAAATTCCACCTGTAGAATAGGAGAATAATAAGCATCAATCAAAATCAGTTACCACCTATACTATTGCAATAGCATTACGTATCACCGGAAGTGATACCGACAGTTACATATGTAATCGTTTAGGGAACGCCTGTAATCAAATTGCAGACCATTTTACGATTTGGGCTTTCTATTTTCCTTCCTTTCTATTTCAGCGCTTTGGTAAAGACTTTTGTAGGTAATAAAATCATTCAATAGCATCTGTCAAACAGAGAATGTATTGAGAACTAATCTAAAGGCTGTTTGTCTCCTTAAATCTACGGACGATAGGGGTCTTATACACACTATGTTTGGTTACCGACTCGGTATCCGAAATGGTCTCCGAAACGGTCTCAGAAATGGTCTCCAAATAAGTTGGCTGACAAAAACACTCTACACTGGCTGACAGCACCACTTTACAAAATAACTATAGCTGTCATGGAGTTATTTAAGTGCATTTAAAAAAAACATGCTATTTGTTAACAGAAGATGCAGTTGACGTCGCGAATCCATATTTGCTGATACATTAGCTTCAATCACTGGGGTGGCCAGTACTTACCACGCCCACTGAGAGCTAGGTAACTCATTAGGAAGTTAGCTAAGGTCGAGTTTAAGAAAGTGGTGAAGGAAGATTTGCAGTGTCGGTGACGGTTGCAATCCGGCACGATGCCCCCGATTAGCCTTCTGGAGCTGGACAAAGACTCACACGATAAGAAGTTGGTGGTTTGTTGTCCATCTCAGATGGCAGAGGTGGTTGGTAAGCCAGGGGGTTTACGAACTGCGATTTTTGCTTTTGGATATAAGGCATCTAGTACGCACCATTCCGAACAGATCTAACATGTTGCCAAGGCCACGTACTGCAGTACAATTTGAGCCCGGCCCAATTGTGGAGAAATGACTTCACGGACGACTACGGCATGGCATAGGTAAACGGGATTCCGGCAATAGCAAGATAGACCTGGGGGAGCTGACCGTGGCTTTTATATGCTGTAGTATACTCAGGAACTCATTGCAAAATTGTGGTGACGCCATTCGTTATACGATATCCACCGATGACGCAGCTAACTTAGGGCTAGTTTCGTTGAGACTAAATCATGGGCTGAGGATGCCCATAAAAGTTTTCCTGCAGTGTAAGTACTTTGTCACCACTCTTTAGGGCAGTACTAATGAGGATGGTTGATTAGTACTTTTTCCTGCTGCTTCTAGCAGTACCCAGGTTCAGGTAACAAATTTTCACACATAATTGGGAGGTTGAACTCGGAAAGGATGATTTTCGGTAGAATCTGGAGAATTGTAGATGAAGAGCAATCTCGTATATATTTTTAGACAGCAATTCGATTCTCAGCCATCTTCAAGTTATGCCGTGAATAATGGAACCCCAAATGAACTACAGTGAACCCAAATGTCACCCAGACGCCCCAATCCAAACTAGAGACAGATTCATCAATGTCACATCACGAATCAGCAGAGATATACATCACTGACCATATCAGCCTACGCAAACATGAATAACTAGGGTGAGGTTCTGCACGAAATCTTATACTTACCGTTGTTTCCTCTTACGAAAGCATCACCGTAGTTTTTATGCAGTTTGCCATTGACAAATTCCTTGCATCTTTCCAGGGCGATATTCATGTAACCGTCGACTGATTGGAGTTCGCCTGTGAAAATGTCAACCACTTTACTATATTTCTTTCTAAACCTAGTAACGGAAGGATTGTTCGATTTTTAGACTGAAAGGAAGCGTACCTTTGTAAATGACGCCAGAATTCAGCTTCACCGTCACAGACGCACCGAGAATTTCGCTGAGGAAACCAGACGGATCTTTTGCATCTCCAGCACCGTTTTCCATGTCTATTTCAGGTTGGGATGATTCTAATCTGAGGCTGAGAGTATCTTCTGTGACAGGGAGCTTTATTTCGCTTTGAGGGAAGGTCGTGGTTGTCGACTGTGGATTGTCACAGGCTCGGCAGTTTTACGCCAAGCCCCGATATCAGATGTTCTTAATTCAACTTCGCGTCGGCGCGCCTTGACCCCCAAGCCCCAGGCAACCCTGCCCGCGCATCACCTCCACCACTCTACGAGTTGTGACCCGTGCGAGAGCCATGGCAAACAGCGTAACTACTGAAGAAGCCCCACCGAAACCCGCGAAACGATCTTTCTTCAAGAAACCGAGCTGGGCAACCGCCGAAGCGAAAAGCGAATCTCCACAGGCACCTATTGATGTCTTTAGCCATTCGAGCGAGTCATTCGCCGAGATAATTGCAGAGCAGGAGAGGAGAAAGAAGGCGAAGCTTCGAAAGCAGCAGGAAACTCGAAAGCGAAAAGAGAATGAAGGTAGGGAAAGTAAGAAACGGCGTATAAGTACGGAAGTGGAAGAAGACCGGCACAGCCTCAGCCCAACATCCTCTAGGCACAGGTCTAGTAAAGAGTAGGTCACTTTGAACTGGTGCAAACGCCTTTAATCGGGTGGCGAATTACTGACTTTTGGAATTCCTAGTCGCAGTAGAACCCCTCATGATTTAACATCCGCCGCAAAGTCTTCGCCCAAATTAGCGAAGCAGAGCCCAAACACTCAATCGCTCTCAGCAGGGTATGATGAAGCAGTTAAAACATCAAGTACGCCAAAGAAACAATCTGTAGTCATTGACTTGAGCGATGACTCGGGCTCTAGCGATGATGACCTTTACAAACCTCCTACACCGAATGGGGCCACTGTGCCCAAGATTCAGAGCGCAGGAGTACCACAAGATGAAGACGATCAAGAAGACGATCAAGAAGACGACCCAGAATTCCGTGCTCTAGCTGCTAAGGCTCGTGAGAAGCGGCGGCTGCAAGAACTCGGAGCCGCTAAGTCCATTGCATTAGGAGGCCCTAGTCGAATCTCCGAAAGCTTCTCCAAACCAACCTTCGCTACGTCGGCTCCTGCACATGATCCTATAGTAAGGATATTCATTAGCTCGGCCATACCAGACACAGTACCCCTTCTCGTCTCCCGCAAGCTGTCGCAACGACTGCAGGAGGTTCGGAAAGCCTGGTGTGCTAGGCAGAATTTTTCGGAGGACATGGCTGATAGTGTATTTTTCACATATCGCAACCGTCGCCTTTGGGATGTCACAACTTGCAAGAGTCTGGGCATCGAGGTTGATAGTAGCGGTAATATCAGGCAGAAAGATGACTTCGATCTCTACTCCGAGAACGACGGGAAGATACATTTGGAAGCTGTGACACCGGAGATCTGGGAGGAGAGTACGAGGCGGGCCGAGAGATCACGTACGGAGGAAGTAGAGGAAGAAGAACAGGATATTGCGGAAGAGCAACCGCCAGTGGAGGAACAGAGAATCCGCCTCTTCTTGAAGGCCAGAGGTTATGAGGACTTCAGGCTCCAAGTCAATCCAGTAAGTTCATATTTTCACTCATCCTACATAGTTTTTTATTACTGATTAGTTTAATATCTAGACATCAACTTTCGATTCAATCGCTCATGCCTACCGCGTCAGCCAGAAGATTTCCTCTGATAAAGGTATCTTCCTCATGTTCGACGGCGACCGCCTTGATCCAGTAGATACTATGGAGAATTCAGAAATTCAAGATATGGACTCTATTGAGGTTCATATAAAATGAGCTCTATCGTCTGCCAAGTCCACATCTTCGAACGTATTTTATAGGGTTGAAAAGGGTTTAGGTGTTCATATCCATAATTTAAGTCGCAGACTTCGGCTTTCGGTGTTGGCTGGGCTGGGCATTTGGAAAGCGCGGAGTTGGAGGTTTGGATTAGGGTATCTCCAATCATACTATTTCTTCAGCTTGTAGGAAGAAAAGAGGGTCCCGAGTAAATGGCTCTCAAATAAATGGCTGGCTCGGCTGGTAAACTTCGGCCAGTCAAACTTCACAAAACGCGAAGTTTCTTATTGGAAATACCATTAGCCGTATCGGTTATCATCTATATTCGTGCCTTGTCTCGAATCGTATCGGAGCATGATGTCCTAATGCAGCCAAGCAAAATGCGGGGGAATAAGCTTAAATTCAGCCTCAAATACCCGCCACACGCCTGCCATGCCCCGCCACTCTCGAAAAAATATCCCAGCGCATCCTCAGCCAACCACTGTCTCCCCGCCTTCTAGCAACCTCCTCCAGCCTATCCTCCAGCCCGTCCTCCAGTGCCGTCTAGCTCACTCAGCCAATCATGAAAATCCTCACACTCAATTTCCTTACCTGCGCTCGCAAAGCATGCAAAGCTACCAACACTGCCTTCCCGCTTCACCCGCGCGACGCCGAGCTCGAAATTGTGGAGACAGACCTTAACCCACTATTCATCCGGAACATACTACCGCGTGTAGAATGGGATGCCCTTCGAGAAATCTGCGTTGAGGTACAACCCCCCTGCCTCCCCTCTAACCCAGAACAATTACATGCAGAACTATATTGACGCTCCCTCCACTATACAGCTCGGTCTCCCGGCCCTTCCAGATGCTGCGCCCGAACCCGGGGCGCTTTTCGCGGAGTCAGTCATCCCCACGGACGCGGTGCAGGACGCGGACGAGGAGGTGCAGAAGCAGCCGACGCAGCTACTACAGGATCTACATCGACTACTGCTCGAAACGACGATTGTGACAGGGAAGCTGGTGTGTGGGAACTGCGGGCATGAGTATGCGATCAAAGAGGGGATTGCAAACTTTTTGTTGCCAAATCATTTGGTGTGAGGGGAGCGGAGGACGGGATAGTAATGACTAAGTTATCACAGGCTTGAGAGCTTGGGAGATTTGGGGGAGTTTGATGTAAATTGGAGGGCGATGATGCTTGGGATGTTGTCACTTAGATGCGGGCCATACAGGCCTTCGAGAGAAGGGGTGCGTTCGATGCACGATAAGGACGGCGATCAAGCACTCCGCGTAAGCCGAAAGTACGCCATGTCTATGCACCGGAAGAAGGGAGGAAGGCGTAGCCAATGGCGTGGAACTCTGTTAGGCATTGGTATCATCATATCAATACAGCACTCTTAAACCTAACCACCATTTCCACTCACACCACGGTTCACTTGCACCCGCTTGTCCTCACCCGCGCTTACGATTCCAACCTCCTTCTCCCAACTAACCCCGAACACCTTCACGCCGTCACCTCCAACTTTCTTCATACCCTTTGCAGACTCCCTCTCAATACTATAGACACTTTCACCAACCTGCCCACCGCCGAGCTCCGTCGTCCCTGGCCTTACGCTTCGGATATCCCAGATACGGCATGTACCGTCGTGGCTGCCGCTAACAAGACCATATGTGCTTTCTGGATCAGTAGCTAAGCTCACAACTGCGTTTGTATGACCTCGGAGCGTCAGCGCCGCAATAGTAGTTGCAGATGCCCGAGGATCGATCAGTGTGATATGCCTGGCGCTAGTTCCAGCTGCCAGGAGGTTGGCGCTTGGCATAGCTACGAGTGATAGCAGAGAATGTCCAGTGGTTCGTGTATCGACAAGCGTACTAGTCGGCAAATCCCATGTGCGTAGCGTATGGTCTTGTGAAGCGGAGTAGGCCACCGTAGGGTCGTTAGCGGCGAATATTACGGAGGAGATGGGAGAAGTATGTCCAATTAGGATGCTGAGAGGACCTCGCTGCGGTACTGGTTTTGCTGAGTTTTTGGAGAGTTTCAGACGTTTGTTAGAGGCTACTGTAGAATTTGGTAGAAGGTTCGAAGGCGCAGGAGTCCCTTCAGAGGCTTTTGCTGACCAGACACCCACAGTGGTATCAGAAGAGCCGGAAAGAATCCGAGAGGAAGGAGCGTGGACTGCTATGGATTCGATACCCCAAGTGTGGCCATAGAGTTCAAGGGAGGGAGTGATTGAAGCCGACTCAATAGGGCCGGCTGAATCGCTGTAATTCCATATCCGTAGCGTCATGTCCATTCCACCTGACACGATCTTCGTTGGAGAAAGAAATTTGGCTGTCTTCAGAGATGTTACTCGGCCACCATTATTTGGTAATGATGAGGTTGCAAGAAGCTCTGCAGACATGCCCCACACTCGCAGTAGTCCATCGTAGCTGGCTGATAATATTCTTTCTTGTCCTGCCCGTATAGAATCACTACCAGCCCACTTCCCTGCCAGGGATGTACTCGAGAGAACGTTCACTGAGCTTACCCAGTCGTCGTGTTCGAAAGAGGCCACATGTAATGGAGGTATGAGTGCTCGAGCATACTCGATTTTAAGCGTAGATTCGGCGGATATCCCATTCGCGGTTAGGAACTCGTCGATTGTAGTTTTTAGAAATTGGCCATTTATGAGGAATTCGAATGGAATCGGCTTTTCGGTATGGAGGAGGTTGTTGACAAGGGAGGAGAGAGCATATCGACGAAGATCTATTTTACCATTTGTAAATACGTATTTTCAACCCAAGTAAAGGAGGGCCTCGAGAGTGGAAAGCTGCATTGACGCCTTACTGGTAGAGACAAGAAGTACGCCAGGATCTTCGGGTAATTCGATGTCGGAATGTCGAGTTGTTAATCTGATCTGAATCTTAGATTGAGAGGCCTCTGCGGTATCATATGTGGTGTCCACAGCTTCAGACATGGTTGTAGTTGAGATATATGAGAGTTGCTCTCTGTGCTTGGTGGTTCCCAAAATTTCTTGAAGCTCGAATCGCAAAGTGCCTATCGGGGTTTAGCGCGATATCGGAGAGTTTTACGGTTTTCCAAATACAAGAAGCCTCGAATACACCATTGAGACATACACCCAATACCATTTCTTAGATATGCCTTTTTGGATGTATTCAATAATTTAAGGATTCTTCATAAGCTTCCTTGTAAGCTTTTCAAAGTTTCCAGGTACTCAGAAGCCTGTCAACGGTAACAGCACAAATACAAATTACCACATCTACTAGATCTCAGGTTTCTACCTCTATTACTCTATAGAGGCTCTTTCTTTCAATTTTCTACGTCTTTATAACATGGGAATTTCAATTTTTATAAATCCCCTTCCGCAACCCTATCTAGCTTCCCAGCTTAGGTACTTTGTAGACTCATATTGGAATGACAGCAGTCTGAAACTGTCACTATGTTCATCCAACGCTTGTAGTTTTACCAACGATTCATACACCTAAGCGACCATAAGATTACATTTTCAGTAGTTCGCAACCATTCCAATGAAATTGGAGGAAGTGCGCACTCTTTCCCTCCGGCTGGCAATACTCGAGCATATGGTATTGGCATTGAATACTATTACATGTCTACAATGTCCTATCGACCAATGGATGTCCTCCTAATTTCACTAATAGCCTTCCGTCTATGCTCTGACTCAGCGAATAGGGCCTTGATCAGATCCACCACCTCTTCAGCCTCCATTTCTAACTTCAGCTCGCCTTCTGTCCAGAAATATTTGATGTCCGCCAAAGAGCTCTCCAAAATCTCAGAGAGGTATTGAAATTTGAACCAATTGGGCGTGTATATGCTAGTCATGTCTTTCGCCTCTCCCGCCTGTTCATCGGCCACGAAAAGGGCGCTAAGCTTCGCGAGTTCATCACAGAAATGGCGAAGTCGTTTAGATTCTTCCTCCGCGATGTCGCTCATGTCTTCAACATCCACGATCACCTTGTTCAAGGCAGTTGAAAGAAGCGATCCAAGTGACTGCAGTAATGCTGAGTGTGAGAGTATACCTTTCCACTGCCGTTGGACTTCTTTGATTCGATCTACTGTCATAGAAATTGCATTGTCGCATTCCGCAGCGAATGGTGGTACTGTGCAGTTCGCGAAGCCTTGAGCGCCATCAAGCAAATCTCGCACAATAGTTCTCTGGGATTCCATCTCCTTCCCGTATGCCCGTTTGCCAAATCCTTCGATAGCCTTAATGTCTCCATCAAGCTTTAACCTAGTGGATGCCCTTAAAGGTGGAGTGCTTGAAGTCTGGTCTTTATGCGCCTGGCCAATTAAAAATGATCGGATCCGATCTGAAAGTCTCGTGCAGTCATTGTAAATTAGCATGTTTCCTGCGATATCCTTAGAGTAATAGGTAGCTGCCGTAGCCCGGTACATAGCCAAGACAAGCGAAGGAATGGAATAGAGCCCAACGCTAGCAGGTGCGATGGCAGATTTTGCTAACCTAGATGAATATTAGTACATAGACGAATAGCAAGTTATTGAAAGGGCATACGTGGACTGGTTGAGAGTATCAACGTCAGAAACGACCTGCATGATGATTTCCATAATCGAATCCGGGACAGCAGTGACGGTGTACGTCTCTTTCAGCGTAAGCTCTCTCTCGGTAGGTCGGCTCTGAGTGCCTCCACATGCGCCATTGACTCTCAGGGGCTCTGCTGGCTTCGAGGTTGAGGTAGGCGGGGCAGCTTCGTTATCATCTTCGTCACCCCAACCCCATGCATCTGCCTCATCTTCCCCATCTTCCCCAACTTCCTCTTGCCTCTTATCATCCCGGTTCCTAGTCTCTTCCTGAGGCTCATCATCCTCCAACCCCCATGCACTGATATCCTCTTCCTCCTCATGGCCGGCAGGATGCTGTGGTTTTGTCGAGTGTTCCTCTTCTTCATCCCCCCATTCTGCACCCCAGTCATCGTCTTGTTGGTCGTTTCCCGCTATTATTGCATCACCCTTTGAGATCATCTGAGTTTCAACCCTTTCGACCAACCGTTTCTCTTGTATGCCCCTGAAACAAAGGATTCGGACGTCAGCAATGGCAGCCTCCTTTCGTTTTGCAAGCCATATTTCCGGAGACTTGTCAACCCACTCCACCAACCGTGATTGCCCAGTCCAGCCCAGTTCATCGAGGTATTCTGTAAACCCAAGCACAAGAGCAAGTGTTCCCCGAAACTCGTGCACTCCGTCCAAAGATAATGGAACAGAAGGTAGAAGCCAGCCCGATATTAATCGCGATGCGATTATTGGTATGAGCTTCTCTGATAAAGGAACGGCAATGGACGGCGGTAAACGTGTGCTGAGATACTCTGCAATGCGGTGCAAATCCTCTAGGATAGCTGTTATGCTCATGTCTAGCACGCGGCCTGAAGCCTGTATATCATCCCCGTTAATTTCAATCTCCTCCACAACTCGGTCAGAGCCGATTGGCAAGCGGGGAGATAGGATGATCATATCGAAGTCCCGACAAAGACGTGCGATCGCAGTATCAAGTAGTCGTAGTTTTGAGAGAGCTTCTACTACAGTGTCAATGCTGATTGGGGATTCTCCTACCACGTTAAAGTTAGCGAAGCCATAACTATGTGTAAATATACTCACTCTGTATCTCGTCTTTTATCGTAACCCGCCGCTCGGCGGGTTCGGTGATTAGGAGCGCGTTCCAACATTCCGTAGTATTTTCTACTATTGCAGCTCTCAATTGATTTGCCCGAGTTCGCAGAATGCTAACAACTCTCGTATTCTCAAAAGTTCCTAGGTGTGCCATGGCCTCGTCTGCGTCCTCCAATTTGTCCAGAGCTTGCGTGACCTGATCTTGCACTGCGGCATCTTGTGCGTTTTCAAGGAGCTCAGAGATGCTCTGGATCTGCTCAACTGTCTGGGCAAGTGTTTCGTTGAACACAAGCTCGTTCTCGAGCAAAGCAACTTTGCTCGCAGCATCTTGTACCCGCGCTTGCTGCGCCTTGCCTGACTCAGCTTGTTGGACTATGTCATGTGCAGTGGCTCTTGACCGTTCGATATCGGCTTGGAGTTGTTTGGCTTGGGCGATCCAGCCATCAACATCTGGAGCCACTTCGCGGCTCAGGGCTCGGATCTCACTCTAGCTCAAGGTAATGAGCAATGGCCAAGTCTAGGTCCCAGGAATACTCGCACCTTTACATCTTCGCGCGCTTTCCCAATCACTTCCAACAAATTTGGCAAAGCTGTTGGTGGGAGCTCTGCAGATGCAACGTCTTCAGATTCGGGGTAGGCTCCGTGCTCGACAGATTGGAGAATAGCGTCTCCAAGCTCTTTTTCGGATATTTTTGAAGGCATGAAGGTTTCAAAGAGTTATAGACATGGCCTGGTGATTGTGGGGCTGGCTTTGGCGGTTGCTTGAGGCTGGTGGTGACGCTCCCATGTGACTTGTCATTTTCTCCCCGAAAGCCTTTCAGACGCCGCGACAGACAATATCTGTCCGTAATCCAACAATATCACAAGTCAAGATAATATTGTGGTGGACAGATACACAAGCAAAGAAATACCGTATGTCCTTGCGTATATTTTCAAAATCTCTACTTGCGTTTGGGCGGCACATAGTCAAGAATTTTTGGCCAAGAGCCATCAATCGCTGACTGGTACATACATCAGTAGTGTGGGCAATTTCCTTAGTTTCCGTCGGCTTGCTTGCTTTATAGTTAGAATCATCTTTGGGTGGCTTTATTGTTTTAGAGGTAGGGCTGATTTGCTATTCCGTGCCATGCCACACCTCTACGTTTGCTACACCTTTTCGCATACAAATGGTTCTGCTGGAGTACAAGCTCTACGTCATGTTCTAAATTTCTAGTTCCACATTTGCAGTTCCTTGTTTCGGAATTTCTGCATTTTTATCTTGCGGTTCTTGGTCAAAACCGAGCATCTACAAAAATGTCAATAGCGCCGAGGCGAACTAGCCAGGCTGCGGTATAGGCAGCAATTGATTTTTGCTAAGACTCTTGATTTCCGCGGTATTTTCGAGGGTACTGCTACTGACAGTAGCTACGCACAGTATCTATTCCGCGTTTGTAATTGGAGTTCAAAAAATTCAACTGCCTTCGACTCCACGCTCGTCGTCAGCCATGCCTTCCCTAAAGGTCACGTCACACTTCGAGAAGATCCAGAACTTCAAAGCCGACTATACTCTTGCTGAATTCACACAATATGAATCCGAGAGGACTGGGATGAGAGTTTGTGTAGTAAATCGGAAGGGACCTAAGGTTAGTCTCCCTTATGTCTGCAACAGCTTTTCGGAAATCTTAGTGGGACGCTATAGTAATCACCCTGGGTATTCTTTGTGATTTTTTCCAGGAGCGGAGTTGCTGTAATCAAAGTGAACTCGAGAGCTCAATGATTTCTTTAATACCGTAGTTTAAGTCCGCTCTCTTTCTACCAGCTACATCATACCAGATATCGAGAACGGGAACTAACAATCTAATACCCAGGTGTATGGATATTTCGCATTAGCAACGGAAATTCATGATGATTCAGGAGCACGTTAGTGGCTACGCATAACTATTCTGAATCGTATTTAACATTTCCATAGCTCATACACTAGAGCACTTGTGCTTCATGGTGAGCTTATGACCTCCACGCCTTAGCCTTGTGTCGCTAACCGCCGGAAGGGTTCCAGGAGTTACCCGTATAAAGGCGTGCTTGATAAAATTGCAACTCGATCGTACTCCAATACGAATGCTTGGACAGCAACGGATCATACTGCATATACCTTAGATACTGCAGGATGGGAGGGGTTCGCTCAGATTCGTAAGATACTCCCCCTCTTGAATACCACTTGCGAAAGTCCACTGGCTAATTTTGATGAAGTCCCTATATACCTTGATCACGTTATTCTACCCACCCTTACGGATGCTGGTTGCTACACCGAGGTTCATCACATAGATGTGACAGGTAATGACGCAGGGTAAGTTTAATAACCTCTTGTTGGTGATAACGGTAGTCCTAATAATGGACAAGCGTTGTCTATTCGGAAATGCAGGGAGTCCAGAACACTCAAGGTGAGCTGATGGAACTGCAAGCACGACGTCTCATCTACCCTGAAGGCGATGGCTTTCGTTACGAAACTGGGGGTATGATGGAACAACTCCGTGTTCTTACCGCAGAACGTATTCGCGAATTCCATCGCGAGATGTACCAACCCAAGAACCTTCGGCTTGTCTTGATTGGTGAGGTAGACCACAGCGATCTTCTTGAGATTCTTGATGAGTTTGAGCAGGGCATTCTAGATTGTGTTCCGCCCCTAGATGCTCCATTCAAGCGTCCGTGGGTGGAGTCGAAAAAAACCCCGCCCCTCAGTAAGACGATTATTGATACCGTCGAATTTCCAGAGGATGATGAATCCACTGGTGAGATACTGATTGGCTTCTTTGGTCCGGGTTGTAATAACTCGTTGCTGGGTGAGTGAAATGCGTTCAATTACAGTGACATATCGCTAAACAATCTAGAAACCGCTATGAACGTACTTCTTACTTACTTGGCCGAGTCTTCCGTATCGCTTTTGGTCAATACCCTGGTAGAAAAAGAACAGCTCGCCAGCGGCGTTTATCACCAGATTGACATGCGTCCAGATACGGTCATCTGGTTCACCTTGAGCAGTGTAGCAACCGAGAAACTTGCAGACGTGGAGAAAAGATTTTTCGAAATTCTTCGTGATGCAGCTTCAAAGCCTCTTGATATGGTATACCTCAAGGAATGTCTTCATCGCTTCAAAAGACAGGTTAAGTTTGCTACCGAGTCATCAAATGGCATTTTTGCGGATCCCATCATCGAGGACCATTTGTTCGGAAACCGTGACGGATCTGACCTCATTGACTCCTTGGCTACATTGAAAGTATTTGATGAGGTTGACAAATGGAACGATACCGACTGGCGGGATTTCTTGAAGAAATGGATCTCGGATGCTCACCACGTTTCTATACTAGGCGTTCCATCGACTAAGTTGTCCAAGAAACTGAAGCGAGACGAGAAGGCTAGAGTCAAAGCCCAACAGGAGCGCCTAGGAGAGGAAGGTCTTAAGAAGCTTGCTAAAAAGCTTGAAGAAGCCAAAGCAGAAAACGACAAGGAGATTCCCAAGGAGATACTAGAAATTTTTGAAATACCCGGAACGGATTCAATTCACTTCTTCCAGACTACCACTGCACGCTCTGGCCTAGCAAAGAAGATGGGCTCTCTTGACAACGAAATACAGAAGATTGTTGACAAAGATGAAAGTAGACTTCCATTGTTCATCCATTTCGAGCACATCCCAACCAACTTCGTCCACTTTAGCTTAGTTCTTTGCACCGGCTCGGTGCCACTACAGCTTAAGCCATTACTGGCGGTCTACCTAATGAACTTTTTCAACACTCCATTAAATCGGGATGGCAAACGAATTGAATTCGAGCAGGTTGTCGCAGAGCTCGAGCAAGATACTATCACCTACAGTATTGACACTGGCAGCGCTGTCGGCAATTCAGAGCTCATCCGTATTAAGTTTGTCATAGAGCCCGAAAAATTTGAGACTGCTGTGAAATGGTTACGAGAGCTGTTGCTCAATAGTATATTCGATGAAGAGGTGAGTACCACTTTGTTCAGTAGCCCAGGCTGTAAAGGCCATATCAGGATATCATGACGCGAAGCCAATAGGGACTGGAGGGCTCTACGCTTTTATGGCCTGCTTCCCTCCTCGAATGCCCTTCCGAGCAGTTGGGGTTCGTGGCACTGGAACGCTGAAACAACCTGGACTTTTCAGACTCACTTCAGGCCCTTGTGGAATTGTTTGCTAATGCATATCAGAGACTAAGCACTACCATCACCAAAATGCTAGCAGACATACCAGATGAGAAGCGAAGCGGCAATGGCGTAAGTTCTATTGGAGATGATGCATAATAGTATTAATTCCTCTTAGATGGCCTACGCGGTTGATTCAATGATCCACTACGCCCCAACATCCTCCAGCCGGGCCCAGAACACTCTTGTCAAAGCCCTCTACCTCAAGCGCATCTTCCGCCTTCTGGAGACCTCCCCCGACATCGTAATCGGCCAGATGGAAATCATACGCCAGAGCCTCGCCCGTTTCTCCAATATGCGGGTCCTCGTAATTGCCAATCTCGAGAGCCTCTCCTACCCAGTCTCCACCTTCAAACACCTCACCGATGCCCTAGACACCAAGCAGCCTCTCAACCCCCTCGATTCGCGCGCGGCTAACCTCAGCGAGGCCGCCCGCAACCCCGGCTCCCTCGCTTACATCGTCCCAATGTCGACAATCGACTCGTCCTTCCTCCTCCTCACCGCCCGCGGCCTGGACTCGTACCACCACCCCTCCCTGCCCGCCCTCATGGTCGCGCTCGCCTACCTCGACGCCGTCGAAGGCCCGCTCTGGACGGCCGTTCGTGGTACCGGCCTCGCATACGGCACGTCGTTCGCGCGCGGCAACGACACGGGCCTGCTAGGCTTCCGAGTCTACCGCTCGCCGGACGCCTTCAAGGCGTACAAGACGGCGCGGACGGTGATCGAAGAATTCATCTCCGGCACGCGGGCGTTCGAGAAGCACGCGCTCGAAGGCGCCATTTCGTCCATTGTGGTCGAGTTCGTGGATGAGCAGGCGACCATGTCGACGGCGGCGAATCTGGGGTTCGTAAACTTGGTGGTGAGGGGCATTGAGAAGACGTGGAGTGATGGGATGCTGAAGAAGGTGAGGGAGGTGGGGGTTGAGGAGATCAAGAATGTGCTGAAGGAGATTGTGCTGCCCGTTTTCTTGCCTGGGAAGGCTGATTTGGTGGTTACGTGTGCGAGTATCATGGAGGAAGTGAGTTGTTTTTGCTGCTGCACTAGGTTCCTTCTGTCTTCTGTCGCTTCATGTGGTAAGAGGATATAATTGCTGACACCATTTGGTATAGGACCTCAAGAAACATTTCGAGGAGGCCGGGTTCAAGCCGAGGGTCGAGCCACTCTCGTTCTTCCAAGACGATTATGGCTTGATGCCCGAAAACTGCCGGGAAGATGGGGATGCAAACGAAGACGAAGAGGACGAAGACGATGAAGACGATGATGAGGGAGACGAGGAAGGTATTGAGGATGGTGAAGAAAACGAAGACTAATGCATTTAGAATATAGCCCGCTATGCGTAAGTAGGACTGAGATATAGACTGCCTTGCTAGAGGTTTGCTTATTCTAACCCTATATGAATTGACTAAATTTTACTTCCACTTCCCTTAGACATCACTTGTTGATTACCGTTGCCATCGCTCGATTCTTGAGCACCTTTTCTCCTCGGTTTTTAATAGTTTTCCAATCTTCTGCCTCGTAAAAACGTAAGTCATGCACCCCTACCTACCTAACACGTCTAACTGCACCATCTTCGTATTAGCCTAAGATAACTTGATTCATTGCTTTGCTTCTCCAAATATAACAGGGGCACAGTACCTCACTCTCTCTTAACTAGCAACACAGCAGAACAGTCACACGAGCGCTATGCTGCGTGCTGCAACTTGCTGGCGTTAGTGGGTATAGGCAGGGCAGGAAAGGGATAGTTGTGCCCTCGTACCCACCAAGCGCTGCCTAGGAGGACTAAGCCACTGAAGTCTGGTAAGGCGTAGTGGTAGAGCGAGATGTATGAACGAAGCTGGTTTTCGGAGGATGCGGTGTCTGAGCCAGTGTGGTTTTGGATAAGCCTTATCGCGATAAGACGGAATGGATATCCTTATCGCGATAAGGATATCCATTGCATATTATCGCGATAAGTCTTGGCATACCACAAATAATTTTTCAGTTGCCTTCTTCTTTATTATTATATAAAAATAACTAATTTAAACCCAGTAAATAAAGTTATATTATCCTTTTTTTTTAAAATTTAGTAGGTGGCTCTATATATGGCTCTACATCTGGCTTTGCGCATGGAAGCTCTGTATATAGAGGCTCCGCTCGAAGCTCTGCACGAAGCTCTGCGCGAAGCTCTGCACGAAGCTCTGCACGAAGCTCTGCGCAAAAGCTCTGCACGAAGCTCTGCACGAAGCTCTGCGGAAGCTCTGCACGAAGCTCTGCGGGAAGCTCTGCGGGAAGCTCTGCACGAAGCTCCGCACGAAGCT
>Ga0307507_10004061_pt1 | contig 26769 bp, 21 predicted proteins | sample 7_EM_MG_FD_207223 | JGI IMG/M metagenome (GOLD analysis project Ga0307507, IMG submission 207223) | Populus trichocarpa ectomycorrhiza microbial communities from riparian zone in the Pacific Northwest, United States - 7_EM | ecosystem: Host-associated > Plants > Roots > Unclassified | place...
AAAAATAGAATGAAGCAAACTGATGAAATTTTGAGTGAGTTAGAATTAAAGTCATTCTGGTACAAGTTGCACAAAAAAAGTATTTATACCAAAATGGATTTCATTATATCTTTCTCAATTCTTAACCGTTTTTGATGAACCAAAGATCAAATTGAAGGTAATAAATGTTGCTACAAGGCTATGTAACACACGTGACCGTTTAACCAGTTGCAACCGATTTCAACCAGTCTTTAAACAGTTTTGAATGATTTTTGAAATGAGGCAACTGGCAACCAGAATAACCCCAAATTTGGGCAACTGCAACTGAAAAATAGACTGGACCACAGTCCAGTTCAGTTCAGTCCTATGGATTTTTTCAGTCCATAGGACTGAACCTGCGAACACTAGGGAAGAGACTGTTTGTTGAGGGAAGGAGGAGACTGTTTGCCAAGGAAAGGAGACTGTTTGTCCAGATAGGCATTGGTTGAGTGAGGGAGGGGGCCGTTCATCGAGCAAGGGACATCAAGTGAGGAAGGAGACCATTTGTCGAGCAAGGGAAGAGACCATTCATCGAGCAAGGGAGGAGACCGTTTGTCGAGCAAGGGAAGAGACCATTTGTCAAGGGAATGAGGAGACCAATCATCGAGGGAAGGAGGAGACCATTCATTGAATGCCATTCATTGAGGGAGGGAGGAGGCCATCCATCGTGGGAGGGGGGAGGTTGTTCATCAAGAGAAGAGGCTGTTTGTCAATGTGGTGGGAAGGAAGAACAATGGATTTCTGCATTGGGAAATTCAAAATTCAACATGATCATATGATGTCAGAGTTTGAACAGACTTGCATGAATTGCGACTCATGATTTGATGTTGTTCACAGACCTGTCACCATTCTTTCCCATCAACATCAAGCATGGCTTTCAAGTGCTTGTGGCTCAACAAAACTTATCTCATGTTTTGGTTATTAATATCCTGACAATTCTTGTTCATTTATATTTGAGTAGGCCCCAAGGGGGTACCAGGAATTCAGGCCATGACCCAGGGTAGGGGGGGGGGTTCATGAGGCCTTAAAAAAAAATTTCCAGGAGGTCATGCTTTGTGCATTTTGGTGTACCCTAAGACAGGATTGAGTCACCTTGAGTAAATTGAATGACTGCTGGCATTTTGACACTGTCTAAACATGATTCTGGGGCCAACCCTGTCTCCTATTTGAGTTTACTGGTCAATTTGCAGCCAAAATTGGCTGAAATGGTTAAGAGTTCAGACAGAGATATTTTCTTGCCACCTGACACATGAAACTGATGACTTTAATACACTTGAATGAACCACAGATATTGCAAATATGTTATCCCTGCTTTGGCCACTCTGTCTCAGTCCATTATTTAAACAAACTTGGTTCAGTGCCAGCAGGTCTTATCTGAACCAACTTGTTGCTTATAGCCTGCTTGAACATTTAATTATAGTAATAAATTGTGTATTTAAATATTTTAGATCCATTTGAAAGCTGGAAAAGGTTTATGGCCCACCAGGAGCACAGCCGGAAATTTCTTCAAAAGAAGGGTGGGAAAAACATACCATTTTTGGACAGAAACATACCTTGTTTGGAAGGCAGGAGGGGGGGGGGGTAGCAAGGGCCTTAACGAAAAAAATCGACCCCAGGTACTTTTTAAATTCTTGGGACCCCCTTGGTAGGCCCTTGTCATTAATAAATTTGTATCTTCAAGGAAGTTGAAATAATCAAGCAACCTTAATATTTAATAATTTAGGGCAGAAAGTACTTGGACTACTGACACTGTAAGAAGAACAATCAAGGTCTATGGGGAAATGAGTTAGGAATATTGGAGGGTATTGGGTCTATGAACAAATGAGCTGGGTCTATCAGCCACAACTTGGAGCAATCAAAGCTACTAGTAAGTTTTGAACAAAACTACTCAGGGGTACATATCCCATCAGAAAACTATGTATATATATATATATTCCTGATGGGGGCACCTGCCAATCCAATGAGTTGTTATCATGTTCCCAGCCCTTTAAGCACCATCTAAACATTCCCCCACCTCATTAAAACTATGAAGGTACACTTTATTAGAATTATAAGTGCTTGGAACAATGCCAGGATAGGGGATACATTGGGAGAAGGTCAGGCAATATTCCCTCCCATATACCTCTCCTCATCACTCTGGCTGCTCTATTAAGTACATTAGCCATTGTATAGAATATCAATGACTCTAGTAGTGCTTTTAATTGATCCCTTGCCATTCATAAAGGCTCAGAGAAACACAGAACATTACAGTCACTACCCAGATGAACCCCTTAGAGTGTGTCAATGGTTACTCAGATGCTCTCCCCATGCTCAAATATTATTTAAATAATATAAGAACCAATTATCATGGCTGTTTTGGGTGCATTGCTTGTCCCAGAGGTAGTAGCCCTCCTTGTACATACTCAACATAGCTCTTTGAGGCATCCTGGGTCGCATTTTTACACATATAAGTAATATTATAAATGCAAATGTACTATAGACTTTATTAGGCAAAAAAATGAAGAAAAGCATTGGAGGATTGCATGTTCATCGTTGTGAATGATGAGCACAGGTTGCGGACCTTCCGGATTTGGTAGATGCCAAGGGGAGAGTGATGGAAAGGGAAAATACATGCCACAGTAAATGTGCTCTAGCTGGGCCAATTCTTATCCAATTGAAGTTTTAAAAGCAGATCTGGAATCCCCTCCTACAGGGCTACATTTACTAAATAAGGGCTAAATGGTACAAAATCCTAGGTTCAAGAGGTGCGTGCTATGTCAATGGGACACAAGGGAAGCTCACGTGATGTGGGCAGACATTGGGTTATGGTTGGCAAACCACATTTCTGTTTTCAATTTTCAATTTTCAACCACGGCGCTCCTGCCTATGTAGACATACAAGTCTACAACACATTACATAATACTCTATGTAGTTAAACATCTACGTACAAGTCATACATGTCTAACAATATACGTGTCTCCCCCCTTCACATCTCAACAGGTTATGGGCCCCACACACACACTTAAGAAGTCCCTTGGACTTTCAAAATAAGCTCTCATGGATTTTATTGTCAATATGTCGAACATGCAAAGACCTGATTCTCAACAACCAACTCCTCAGGGATCACCCCTATTCACACCACACCAGGACAATGACATTGACAACAATGTGTATCAATTGCTGACAATCGTTGCCGTACAAGGCATGGAAAACACTGCTATCATTAAACTATCAGGTGACGAACTCCTCAACTGGACAAACTGGATCGTTTGGCATGAAAGGATGTATATTATGTTACAACTATGCGAGGTCTATGAATACACTCAGGGCAAAATTGAGAGGCCCAACTCACTCATTGATCCTCGGGGTGTGAGAAACTGGTCAAAGAACAACAATTATGCAAAACACCTGTTAACTTTGAATATATCTACCACCGAGATGATGAATCTCAGATGACCTGGTACCTCATTTGAATGCTGGAAACAGCTCCTCACTTTATACCAGAACAAAACCCATGACATCATAATTGCTTTTACACACAACCTACACCAATTATGAGCTGTTGATGGAGACGACATCCCTAAACACCTTGTCCAACTGAGACAATACTTTGAATTAATCTCACTGCTGACCCTGACTTCAAAATCTCTGATGCACAATTCAAAGTCATCATATCCTTCACCAAAGACTACATTGGATGAAGGACTGATATCATTGAGACAGATCCCAAGAAACTCATGACTTCTCAAGATTTCATTGGCATTATATGCAAGGAATACAACAGGAGGATGGGACAAGCAGAGGATGAGTCGACCAATTTTGTGATTCAGAAACCCTGTTTCAAACCTCCTAAACCCAACCTTGCCCAGTGCATCAGCAAAAACACCAAAAACAATAATAAAAAATGGTGCTCACACTGCAAGTGCAATAATCACAATGATGCTGATTGTCACTTCCTCAACAACACCCCACCATGCTCCTTTTGAAGACTGAAGGGTCATATCAACAAGTTCTGTTGAAAGAAGAGGATGAATGAGAAGGATGAGAATGGGAAGAAAAGGAAGTCAGAAGGAAATGGGGGAAGAGATGCAAAGAAGCAGAAGAAAGATGTTGCTAATGTTGTAGAGGAAGAGGTTATCTCTTTTATGGTGGATGAAGGAGAAGGACAAGACTACAATTATGACACATTTGATGTTTTGGATAGCTTGGCAATGGATGAGCACATTTCCTATTATGATGACTGGGTAGTGGATACTGGAACAACTTTGCACATCACCAATTGATGCGATGCTTTCACAACTTACCAAACACTAGAGGACAAAAATGTCTCTGGTGTTGGAGGCTTAAAGACCACTGCCCAAGGTACTGGAACAGTCGAGGTTGAATCCATTCATGATGGACACAAGTATCTTTTGTGATAATGGAGAACATCCTATATATCCCATCAAATCCCAACAACCTCTTTTCACTTGGAAGATGGGATACAGCTGGAGGACAATATACAGGAGGGGGAGGAGCTATTATCCTCATTACAAAAGATGGAAAATCCATCGCTTGTTGCAAGATCTCAAACAATTTATATCGAATGAAATTAACCATTCGAAAACCAGGATCTTTGATTGCAAAATCTATGACTGTAACACCTCAGTCTTATCTCACCTCAGAACCTGCTCAAAGCTGGGAAACATGGCATAAACACTTTGGCCATATCAGCTATTCAGGTCTACAAAAATTACTCAACCTCAAACTTGTCAACTGATTCAATGTAGATACCTGGACACCTAAACTGGACTGCATCCCTTGTACAGAGGCAAAGCAAACTGTTGAACCATTCAATGAATCTTCTGAATGAAAGACAGAACCTGGGGAACTTACACATATTGACATGTGGGGAAAATACCATATTTCCTCCATCAATGGAAATCAATACTATGTCATTTTTGTTGATGATTGTGGACAATTTACTTCCCTAGACTTCACCAAATTAAAGGAACAAGCCATTCAAAGTGTCAAAAAATTATGTTACATGCCTTAAAACCCTTGGGAGAAAACCAAAGGCACTATGTTTCAACCAGGGAAAGGAATTCATAAACGAAGACCTTCGGAATTGGTGTGCTGAACAAGGAATTGAAATTCAAACTACTGCACCCTATTCTCCAGCACAAAACAGAATTGCTGAACATATGAACCGAATGCTAGTAGAGCTTGCACATGCGATGATCAATGCTCATGAACTCCCAGAATTTCTTTGGGAACTTGCCATAGCTCATGCAGCTTATCTACGAAATCAAGCTTTCACTTCACCTCTTGGCGACCACACCCCTTACAAAATTTGGCATAATAATAAGCCCAATGTTGCTCATCTTTGCAAATTTGGTGCGCCTGTCTGGATTTTACACCAAGGACAGGCTAAACAATGAAAAATACAACCAAAATCGGTGTGATGAGCCTATGTTGGCTACAATTATGGTTCTAATTCCATTCTTTATTACAATGCATCTACACACAAAATACTATCCTCACAAAATTTCTGTTTTCTCACACAGACTACTACTCCTCCTCCCTCTGATGACATCAAACTTGATCCAACACCTGAAGGGGAGAATATAATTCCTGTACAAACTACAGATGAACCAAACAAAAATGGGAAATGTACAACTGAGGAAGAACCCTTCAAACAAAGAACAAGGGGGAAACGAGTTTACTACTGTACTCTAAATGATCCCTTTCCTGACAAACTTGATGAACAGGGGAATCTCATTGTCAACAGTGATGATGATCAAATATATGCCATTATGGCAGGAGACAAACACCACAGTCTCAAAGAAGCCAAGGCCTCATATGACTGGCCTGAATGGCAAAGTGCTATGGATATCGAACTTAAACAACTCCAAGAAATGGGAACTTGGAAACTTGTCGATCCTCCTCCAAATGCCATACCTATTGCAAATAAATGGGTATATATCAAGAAACATGACCAACTTGGTAAACTCATCAAATACAAAGCACAATTGGTAGCGAAAGGATATGCCCAATGTCCAGGGTACAATTATGTTGAAACTTTTTCACCTGTTGTATGCATGGAAACAGTCCATGCTGTTCTTGCTCTTATGGTCAAGAATGGATACAAAATTCAACAGATGGACATCAAGGGCACTTATCTCAACAGCATTTTAAAGGAGAAGGTCTACATGAAACAACCAGAAGGTTATGACAATGGAACTGGGTGGATTTGTGAGTTAATCAAAACCATCTATGGCTTGAAACAATCAGGTCATGAATGGAACCACAAACTTGACACCAAGCTCAAAAATCTTGGTTATACAAGACTTTATTCAGATCCTTGTGCCTACATACGATGTGAAGGAGATAAAATCTCCATAGTCACTGTCTGGGTCATCAATCTCCTTCTATTTGCATCAGGTGATGACTTAATGCGAAAAATGAAAGAAGAAATCAAGGCCTCATGGGAAGTAACTGACATGGGAGAGCCGAAGAAAATAATTGGCATCGAAATCTCTCATACCAGGAACACTGTTACAATTTCCCAACAACGTTACATTGAATCAATACTTGAACATGAAAATTTGACAGATTGTAATCACATCTCAATGCCAATGGATCCAAAAGTCAAAATTTCACCAAATCTGGAAGGCAATGAAGGTAGCTGAAGTAATTACTTTGCACAATTATTAGGTGAGTTACAATTCCTCGCCAACACCACCCAACCGGATATTGCTTTCGCCGTCAACCATCTTTCCTCATGCACTGCTAATCCAACCATGGAACATGTCACGGCATTAAAACGAATCCTACAATATTTAAAAGGCACCAAATAAAATATTCCAGCTCTCATGGCAACAACGTCAATTTATTCCATGGTTTCTTTCACAGTTTTGCCGACACGGCCTATGCCAACACAGATGACTACAAGTCTACAGCTGGGTATGCCTTCATCACAGCAGGGGGAGCAATAACATGCTGTTCTAAAAGACAGACGTTCACTCTTTCGACAACCAAAGCCAAATATGTCGCTTTATCAGAAGCTGCTCATGAAAGTTACTGGCTCAGAAACCTCTACAAAGAATTAGGAATTAAACAAAAATCACCTATGATTAAAGGCAATAATAATGGATCAATCTCAATGGCAAGGAACCCCCAATTCCACAACCGAGCCAAACACATTGCTGTTCAATACCACAGAGTATGAGATGCGATAAATGACGGCATAATCAAAATTGATTCTTGCTGTGATTCTGAACAAACAGCTGATGTACTTACAAAGGCTTTACATCGCTTCAAACATCGAAAACACATTGCTGAAATGGGAATGAAGTCAACACTGGAAGGAACTTGAATATGTGGTAGCTTTTCCCTACCCTTCCAGGAGGTTTTTTAATGCACCCACTGTTCCTATCCAACAAAATACGTCGACAACTTGAAGGGGAGTGTAGACATACAAGTCTACAATGCATTACACTGTGGGCACTGGCCTATTTATTCAGTGAATAAACTCTGAATATATGGAGAATAAATTTAAAATATCTTCAAACACAAATTCACCCATTATATTTTGAATATGTTTAAAATTTATTCTTCAATTTGTTTCCATTTTATTCAGTGCTTATATTCAAAATATAGTACAGTGAATAAATTGAAATCAAAATGTGGCAGACACCTGTCAACTGCCACCTGCTATCTCCAGCAGGTTGATCTACTTAGCTGTGAGATCTGAAAGGAGCAAGAAAGGGACGATGGTCATGCTGTGTTACACCAGTGTGACACCCTGCCCCCTGAAAAAGAGTGCATGGTCCAGCTCGCATAGTCCTCGTGAGTTATATGGTAATCCCAACAAACTAATTTTGATGTGCTCTTGTTAGTCTTGCATATCTAATCCACCATTCCCACAAATTCACCATGAGCCCTCCCTGGACAAACATCTTGGAGCCTAACTAACATAATTGTTTATTGCTGATGATGCAGAACCCTGGGTTATGGTAGGGGAGGCCTGATCCTGAAAAGGCACCTTTTGTCCAGACAGAGGTTGGGCCAATTTGTCCAGATTGCACCTGGCCTCACCAAAATTTCCTAAAATTTGTCCGGACATTGGTATCTAGCCTATTTTTCCCAAGAATATGTCCAGACAGACTGGATCTGGCCTAAAATTACCACCAATGAGGCTGGGGATCTCAGAAATCGAGGAGATGAGCATCAGAATAACACTAAAAGTCATGACTAGATTAGTTAGGCACTTTGTATTCAACTTGGTATCTAGTAGCACATAATCCAGTCTAATCTTTGCCATCAGAGTTTTTGCCTTGCTTCTGTGAGAGCTTCAGCACTGCTTGCAGTTGCTTGTCAGCTTTTTGTAGGGTGCAGAATTGATTCAAGTCGTTGGGCAAGAGCTCAAGAATAGTGCCCTGTTGTTGAGGGCTCCTTCAAGTTGTAGTTGAGGAGTGTCAGAAAATTGATTGACAAGAGCAATGAATATTGATGGGTTTGAAAGATTGCAGTGGCAGCTGGCACCAAGCGGAATTGTCTTGCATACATGTGTTCAAAGACTTGAACAGCCAGGTAAGATATCACAGAAATGTTCGACGACTCACTGACAGAGCTGTGCTTGCCATTTTGGAGTAAAGTGCAATGACTGTAAAACCATTGGAATTATGCTCAGCATTAACATGTTCATAGGATAATAGAAACTTGCCTTGTTCAACCATGATGCCAGCGAGGGTTACTATGATCCCGTAGTTGTTGACCTGAAGTGGCTGTAACACAGTAACCCTACCTTCACTGAGTTTGGACAAGTTTGGCACCTTTGCAGTGATAAAAATGTGTTTCTGGCATGCAGCTGCCTGGTCAAAGGAAAGTACTGTTAGAGCTGCAGTCAGATATGATAAGCGTAACTCACCTTCTTTGCCAGTGTCACTGCTGCCAGTGCAGCATTTGCAGCATTCCCTGCCAAAATCTCTGGTGCTGCAACACCATCAATGAGCGATGTTCAATGACTGATCTATCAGATTTGATAAAAAGTATAATGTAAATCATACAAGCCCAAACACAAGAGCAGATAAACATTCCGAAAAAAAAAGAGCACAGCTGGAGTTGAACATGAGAGTTGAACATGAGAGCTTCACAAACTCTGGCACTGAACTGCTTCACCACAGTGATGTGCCTACAATGCAGTAGATGTGTATGGAAAATCCAAAACACACCTGATCCTGTAGAAAGAAAACCTTCGGAATATATTAGTGTTGCAATGGGAGGCTCTGAAAGTGTGAGAGGGAGTTCCCTGGCTTTCTCGAAACAAGATAGGAAGTGTAGACACAACCCCTAATAAGGTAGAGTGTGTCCGAAGGAAGATGGGGAAGCAGGAGAATGTTAGGGACGATAAATGCGAAACAAATATTCAGTTGGTGTGTAACGCGAATGTTATGAGTGCACATGGCATGCAAGATGATGGCGAAGGTTACAATGAAATGCTGAATTGATTATCAGCTGAAGACGAGATGTGAATCGAGGGGTGAAGTACGACTTGTTATTTTGAAAGTACTGTGACACTACAAGTACATGGGTGTACAAATATTCGAAAATATTCGGAAATGGAAATGTAAAAGGTAAGAATAAAAGGACAAAGATCCGAAACATGAAACATGAAGGAAGTGAGAAGAAAACAAGAGAAATATGAAAGGAGAAAGAAATAAAAAGAGAAATAAAAAGGAATAGATGAGGGACGAATAGGTACCAATTAATTCGGAGAATGGAGACAAGTGATGGCTGTGCTTGGTGACTGATCCGAAGGTAATGCTAAACTTCAAAAGGTGCGAACAAAGAGGCCAGAGTGATGAGAGTGGATAAATGCCGGAGTGCATGCCTGTGTGTGTTCTTGCACAATAGAAATCTTCGGTGATGCATACCAATCATGTTTGGAGTGCTGAGGAAGCAAAAGGAGGAAGGTCTGAAGGTCTTTGAAGATCCTATAAGCAGTCTGCATGGTGTGTGTGAATAATATTGAATATTCGGAGTAAGCATGCTTTGGAAAGGAAGAATATTTGGAGATGTGGGACGGTGCACCTGAAGCTTCAGAAATGCGATAGGATATGGGTATGCATGCCTGCAAAGGTTCTTCGAAAGTGTTGTAGCACATGGGTAGCTTGTGTCGAATATTTGGAAGTGAGTTGATGCTTGATGTGTGTGGACATGTGATACAATATTCGGAGATGGTGGTCATGTGTGCAGGATATTCAGACCTTGAGAACGTTAAAGTATTGAAGATGTCCAAATGATGCTGAAGACCTCCAAAGGTTTGTGAAATTGAATAAGATCATGGAGGATGTGTGTGGTGTGAAGGTCCAGGAATATTCACATAAGTGTAGGAATATGTGAAATGCCAAATCCATGTGCATAGAACCAGTGCGTACTCATCAACGGCTGACAGTGACATATGTCCAGACAGCTGACCTGGCTACAGAAGGACCTGGGAAATTCACGTCAGATGCCTGATCCCAAAATCCCAAAATCTGGGCATTTTTGTCTGCATGGATTCTCTAAAATTCTGTCTGCACCGCGGATCAGACCTCGCTCCTGCACAAAATTTGTCCGCACATTGGATCAGGCATTAATAGGTAATATTCAGAATTTTCCACTGTGTGGCTAGCTCCCAGACATCTGTAGGCTAAATGTAAACTAGAATCTCGAGTATCTACCTATCCACATTGGCCTCATCATCCATATCCATCTCATCCAAATCCTCTACACCCTTTTTCTTCTTCCCGGTCAATGCAGTAACTGCCTTTTTGATATCTGAGTGACAAGTATTCAATATTCAATGTTTTGAAGATGTCATGAACTTCGTGTGTTAGTGTGAGCATTCAACATTGTTATTAAGTATTACTTCAAGGAGTCAACAAATTTGTCACGTACTTTTTGCAGCAATGATTTTATCGCCAGTGATTGCAAACGACGTCAATGATAGTTTCTGTCATTGAGGTTGAACATGTCCACATTGGTTGGAAAAACAGATCATTAATTGAATTTACTACACATGGCTACATGCCCTAGAATGCTGAAAACATATAAATTTCCAAAAATTTGGACCAATTTTTGTCCAGAGTTGGATCAGGCCATCTAGATTTGAGCAACTCCTGTCCACACATCCATCTCAAGCATTTCCAAAAAATTCGCAAAATTTTGTCCGGACAGTCCTGAGGCATATCCGGATTTTCGTCAAATTCTTGTCTGCACAGGGATCAGGCATTTGACGTGAACTTCCCAGGTCCTGCTACAGAGTGAGACAGAATTTCTGTCCGGATCAAGGGCTCTGGCTGTTTCGAAAATTTCGTTGATTTTGTCCGGATTGGCACCCGGCCGTTTTCAAAATTTCTTCAAAATCCGTCCGGATTGTTACCAGGCCTCCCCTAACCATAACCCGGGGTCCTGTGCCCATTCGAGTCTCGACGTGTCCTGAAACGTCCCGCATCACTCCCTAGATCGATCTTCTGGAGATAGCGGGTGGCGGTTGACAGGTGTCCGCCACATTTTGATTTCAATTTATTCACTGTACTATATTTTGAATATAAGCACGGAATAAAATGGAAACAAATTGAAGAATAAATTTTAAATATATTCAAAATATAATGGGTGAATTTGTGTTTGAAGATATTTTAAATTTGTTCTCCATATATTCAGAGTTTATTCACTGAATAAATAGGTCAGTGCCCGCAGTGTTACATAATACTCTACGTAGTTAAACATCTACTACCTCGGCACCCCCTCTCAGTCGGCACATTTTTGAGTTTAAGCCCTTCCACAAAACCTCTTGCCACAAAATTTAAGACAGGGCCTCCTGGGTCTAATCCAACCTATTTCCGCTTTTCTCCGTCAAAAAAAACGATGAATTGACGAAGATCTGTTTTTTGAGAAGTCACAATCTGTCACGCTCATCCGCCAAAAAATGTGACATTTTGTGACCGCCGACTGAGAGGGGGTGCCGAGGTAGTGGTACGAGTCATACATGTCTAACAATATACGTGTCTCCTCCCTTCACATCTTAACAGCCTACCGTAGACGATCCCCACTTCTGGTTGTTCCAAGGTTGCCTGTATATAATCTTGGTACGAGCCAATTTGGATGAAGCCTCCATCAATTCCCAAGTCTTCAGAGAAGCCCCCACTTATTACCCCGTCCGCGTCGCCTCCTCCAGTCCGCGCCTTCTTCCCACAACCATGCAGACTTCCTGACTCTGCACCACCTCTCAAGAAGCAGCGTTTTCTATCAATTTCACGACAGTCTTCGGTCCAGTCGTCATCCCCGGCGACATCTATTCTAGAAACACCTCTTGATCTTCAGAAGCAACGCGAGGCATCGACTTTGCGCTTACTCGATGTTTGGTCGACGCTCGCAGACCGCTACACCCGAAGATTAGACGAAGATGATATCGTCGACATAAGGACGGGTCGGATCGTCAAGGATAACGGCGTCATTCGAAAATCGCGGAAATTACAGTTCGGTGCTATCCCAGAGCCGAAAAACAATAAAGAAAACGATGGAGCTATCGAAGATGATGATGTGGAAGAAGACGAGGACAATATCGACGAAATCAATTTTTTTGCTCAAGTAAACGGAGAGTCTGATGAGGTCCATTTAGATATGGACGGAAGAAGCGTGCCACCGGTGGCTCCTCTTGACCGCCATGATGCAGAGGACTTGAGACAGTTCCTGGAGGCTGAGAGAATTCGGAGGGAGGCTTGTGGAAGCGAACCCGAGGACGATTTGGAGAGCATTCCACCTTTCGAGGATAACGATGAACAGGGGGACGCCAGCGATTCCGAGGGCGTTGCCTCAGATGATGCCGAAGAAGTGGACGAAGACGAGTCGGGGGAAGAAGGGAAAGAGGAATGGGAAAGGGAGCAGGACGATAAGCCTGATGATCCACCTTGGGATCGTTCTCAGTCGGTGGTTGACGACTCAAGCTCCGACGATGAGCTCAATAACTATGACATGAACGAAGCAAGTATCGTCTATCCAACTGCGAAGAAAGACAAAGCAGACCGTCTAGCCCCAACAAGTGACAGCGACAGTGAAGTTGAAATAATCGAGCCTCCCATTCCTACAAAGGCTTCTCGAACTCCGAAACTCACCAAAGAGCCGTCGCGGACGCCACGTACACAGCTACAAACTCCTCCGCATTACATATCGTCCGAGGATATAGATATCAGTTGCTCAAATTATCTTGTTCAACCATCAGCCAGTCCCCCACCAATATTATCTTCACCCGCCTCACATCCGAAAGTTTTTCCACCCAAGCGGGGTCCGGGGAGACCCCGATTAAAATCTAGTGCCCCCTTGAACTCAGGACAAGATGAAATCCCCATTCCACGTATCGACCTGGCGGAATTGTCAAAGGTCAACGCTCAGAGGAGATTATTAAAGAAAAAGACAGTGGATGTTCTGAAATCAAAAAAAGTATCAAGGCTTGAGCTTGAAAATTCACCCGAAAAGATCCCTCGACTGAAACCAGAAGTGGTAATCGTGAAGCGACGCTCCTTCGGTCAAGAAGTTATACCAAACCATCCAGCCAGCAATGTTGATGGCAAAAATGACGTGTCACCGTCAAAGAAGGGGAAAGGCAAAGAAAAGGAAATTGCGCCCGATGTCTGCAAACAGCGTCATAAGACCACAATTCAGTCTGATATTCCTGGGGAGTACCTAGAAGAGGACGATGAGCCTATCATCATGCTCTCATCTTCCTCGGTGGGGCCATCGAAAATGAAAACACAGTCTGCCAATGGAGTACGAGCTGTTAAAAAACGTCATAGCCCGGTGCCAGGACCGGCTGAATGCCACAGGGAGGAAGTTGAAATGCCAGTACCAACCGACACGAGATCTGGTTCATCTCGCCCACCTGGTTCAGAAATCAGTCCGAGGAAGCGGAAACGGGTCGTCTCCTTGTCGGAGAGTGATGCATTACGGGATGAGACTTTCCCGTCGACAGTGGATCCAAAAGCTGCCAAATTGAAGTCAAGCAGGCAGCACAGAGAACCACCGTCTCCCCATGACAAGCCAGCGTCCAAGTCAGGCTCTGAATCTCCTTCTGGTGCGTATTATTCGCTTGGAATCCTCTTCTTCCTCATGCCTCGTTTCAGGTTCGGAGGTCAAACGGAGGGATACCCAGAATTCTGGCCAAAAACGACGGTCAAATTTAACATCCAGGCGGTCGCCTTCTGCCTCTGGCTCAAACTCCTCTGAAACTCCTTCTTCCTCGTGCCCTGTTTCAGGTTCGGAGGTCAAACGGAGGGGTACCCAGAATTCTGGTCAAAAACGACGGTCAAATTCAACATCCAGACGGTCGCCTTCTGCCTCTGGCTCAAACTCTGAATCAGAGCACTCTGACGCCAGCATGCGTTCTCGAACCGTTCGCCGTTCGAAATCGCATCTGAGCTCCTTTCCTCCCCATTTTTACCCATATCCACTACCTATGTACCCACCACCTCACCCTCATACTCAACCCTCCAATGTGTTCTCACCCATACCAGATCCGCGTGCACAATTTATAATTACACAAGCAATGCACCAATTGTCCGCCCTGGTAGGCGGGCCCTGGCCTGCGCCTTCACAGACTGGTGCGGTGCCATACACCCCTTCTCGCCGCCGTGACCAAGGTCGTCAACCCATGTATATCACACCCACTCACCACCCGCATCCTTATCCGTATGCGTATGACCCTGAATTCTCAAATGCGACTGTACCTCCTGATACTCCTGAAGTCATGTCGTCGCCAGGTGAACTGAAAGAAAGCGGTCGGAGAAAGTCATTGGTTGAACGAAGCAAATCCAGAGGGAGGAGGGTTTCCTTCAAAATTGAACGCGAGGACATTGATGTAGACGCTATGGATATTTATTCCAGTCCAACAGGTAACCACGCAAACCGTGGGATGTCGGAGCGGGGACATAGCTCCGAAAGTGATGAACTGTCACCTTCCAAGCTCAAAACGCAGGGAAAGGTGAAGGAGAGGAAACAAAGATCGGGGACCGTTGAATCCAAGTCCAAACATGAGCTCGAGGGGGTTGAAAGAGATAGAAAAGATGGGTCAGCACAAAAAGTGCTTTTTAATAGAGGGCAAACCCCTGGACCGTCGACTCAAGACAAATCCGACCTACCAGCTTCAAGAAAGCAGTGACGACTCACAGAGGGGGCTTATCACATGATGGAGCTAACCTCGAGTTCTTGCAATGGCCGGTAAAGCTCAGGTAATGTAGATAACGGAGATAGAACTAGTTTAGAGTCCACAGGGAGCTGATATTCCGCAATATATTTCTGCCAGGCTTTGGTGCCTAGCCCGATTCTATGTCTCAGCGCTAAGCCCCAGTGAAAATCAACTCCGATGAGGCCGAATCACAGTGATTATGGTCGATTTGTGTGACTTGTTGTAGCATCAATCGAGTTGGTTATATTTCAGGCGATTTGCAAGGCTGGTCAATGCTGACCCACGCTAAAAACCGCGCTGTGTACATGTGTTCAACGTGTGTAATATCGAATTGGATGGAACTGGGGTCAATCTAAATCTATTTGTATAGAATTCTGTCGATAAAACAACATCTTACATTGCTTCAATTCTAGGCAATCAGAAGTACCTCGGAACAACCCGGGCTAACAATTGGCACACAATCGTTTTTTTCTGCTGTGATTACTTGCCATTATTGAAACTTTGTGTCTGTCTGGGTGCATAATCTGATCCCGGTGTATAAAAATAATAATCTAACATTCCTAATACTTCACATATGGTGATGGCGACAACATTACGGACCGCTGTGGACACCAATGTACATCAGCGTTAAACGAGGACGGAAGCCAAGGAACCGACAGACCTCTACAGTAGCACCACACCCACACCATGAATCCTTTTTTGCCATCTCCGTATTTATATCACCACCCCACCATGGTTCCACAGAAGGTCAGATAAGTCCCTCTTCGCTGCAGAACTTGGTGAAGTAGAATGGCTAAAGAGTCACTCCGCTCGCACCCACTCAACCCAGCCATTGTAGTGATGACCAGTGAGGGTGTTGGGGGTTACACCAAGCAGCCGGAGTACATGCAAGATGCCAGTATCCATCTTTAAGGAGCTCCTCCTTGGGTTCCAAGCTCGGTTACGCCAACCAACGAAACTGACGAGGCTGGACAGTCGGAGAACTTGGACTGAGGAATAGCAGGTTAGATTAATGTTATTGGGTGGGAGGAAAGGATAACATATGTGTCTATTCCATCACTGCTGCGAAGAACTCAAGTATTCTAGTGTGCCGATGTTCCTAATGCAGGATAGAATCGCCTATGGAATGCATTTCGTCTGATCATCTGCTGGGTGGCTTAGTCTTGACCTTTCAAGCTCAAGCAGAAACTTGGAGAATGGAGGAGAGACTTTGTATCATGCTAGATCTGAACGGGGGTTTGGTTGCAGTACAGCAACACCATTTTCCAAAAACGCGTGTTTTCCAAGCGCCGTAATCGAAAGATGATATAAGAGAGGTTGTGTGGAACCGAGGACTGAGATAGTCATTGTGCCCGCGGTGTGTCGTTTGCGACATCGCCGATGCGATTTGGTTGCATTGGTGGTAGTTTGTGGGTTGCCCTCGTCGCCTGCTCTGGTGTCATTGGGAAAACCCAAATTGGGCGCGAATCCACGCACAAGTTGATTGAACGGACATGATAGAACTACTCTTTATTCACAATAGACACAAAAAAGATTGTTGAAACACGAGATTTAAGATTCGCTGACATTGGATATCTAGGTTCGAACGTAAGTCTTTGAAAACGGGGGAAGAAAGTGAATATTTACAACCTCCCCACTCCCCAAAAGGTTGCAAAGTTCCTTCTTTAAAATTTTACGTGTGTCAGGGCCGAACGTGGCGCTCTGGTCTGCATGTACATGCAGGTAAAAGGAGGAGTGCTTGAGTCCATGTGCAAAGCCCCATAGGGTCCAATGATCGCCCTCTGACCGACCGTATGCCCCAGGTCTGTGGTCAGAGTTGTGGGGACCGTCGCTTGAACAAATGTAAGTGCGAAAAAAAGAAAAGTAGATATAGACGTACTTCAGTAGAATGGACCAATCTCGAGCCCCAAACATGTCGTCTAACTTGTTCTTCTCGGACTTCAGCGTCTCATGGATGATTCAGAGCGGTGGTTCGACGACTTGTTGGGAAGTGGCGACGACAGTAAATTTGGAAACGCATGGGGTCGGGGATGATGATGACAGGGAGACGAGACGACTTTGGGGCGGATTGATCTGTGGCTGCGTCGTGAGACCGATGGTGGAAGGCTATTTTATCAACCAGTGTGACACTGCAGATGTGGGATGCTGAGCAAAGGTCCTCGAGCGACAGTTGCACTTTCTATCGATTCGAACGCAACATCACCCACAGCAGCTACCACCTCTCATTCCCAGAGATCGGGCGAAAGACGATTGCTGCATGGAAAGCGACCGAACACTTATTGTAACTTTTCATTGCTTGTAGATGGGGCCATCTCCCACAAACGTTGCACCATTATGTAGCCTGATGGACATCCCTCGAATAAATTTATACCCAACATGAAGAGAATTGTTATCTTGGTCCAAGTGCTGCACGCAAATCCATGCGCAGTCCCGTTCATCGCGTCGAAGCCAACATCGTTGTTGAAGGGTTATTGTGCGATGTCACATGATGGCCAATGTTGAAAGTTAACCATTGTGTAACCATCAAGCAAATGAGACCGTCTAGATGATGGAAGCACGTTCATCAGTGGCACATGAGGTGACCCCTAGTGACATTCGGATAAGACTGGTAAGTTTGGGTAAACAAAAGAAAAAACTTACCTTAACGAACTTCCAAGCGACCAAACTGTATATTACGAGGAATTCGAGGGAGAGGTGGGCTTGAGAGTGAAATAAGAGATTAGAGTGTAGAGGGAGTTTGCCCTAGTAATACTGGTTGGCGAAATTACAATTTTGGCACGAACCCACAACAAGTGTAAGTCAAAAAAGACAATTCAAGCTAGTGATAGGATGGATTGAAGCTGACAATCCTAGTCGAGACATGGCAGAACCACTCTGACTATGGATTAAACACACCGTCGTTCGGAGAAATCACGAGCATCCCGGCGGGACGAATCCACACCTAAGTCAATTCGAGAGAAAAGCTATGTGCAGAATCCGCGGCTGTTCAGAATGGATTATCACGTGGTCCGGGGTGCCGTAAAAGCCGTGCACCAAATCCTCATGTTATGAGTGTGGTCGAGAATGTCGTATGACTGCTGCGCGCGAGTCAAGGCAGGAGATCCTGATGGCGCGAATCCACACCCAGGTCACTGAAATGACAATCTGGGGACCCCTCGTTCAAGACAGAATGGTAATGTCAATTGGCCTCTGCCTCTCGTCTGAGCACATGTCTTCACCTCGAGATAGGCATTGCACGCAAGTTCACGCACAATAATGCAGAGGCATGGGACATCTTTTGCAATCAACAAGCAGTCAGATACAGCCTGAATGTCTAGAAAAGCAGGACGTGCCTCAAAATGTAATTCGAATCTTCTAACGAAAGGAAGGGTATGGGCGTGATCCAGGTTCAAGTCGCCGCCTTCCTCCTAGTGCAGTCGAACACTACTGGCGACCCAGCGAGGCCAGTTGCAAGATGGGAAAAAAACTTGATTGCAAGCCCATGTGTGAATTTAAACCAGAATAACGAATGTGTGCCAATTGTTAGCTCCCTCACGTGATGGGCACAGCCATCCATTCCAAAATACTCACCAACCGCCGACCCAAAATGTAGTCAGTCTGGACAGCCAGCGTGTCTTGTTCCCTCTCTCCTATCATCTGCCATTTGTGATCGACTCTATCCACCTCCTCTGAATTTTTTTTCACTAGAACGAAGTCTGCCAACTAGTGGCACAGGTTAGAGATTGGCAGCATGTTACCATCGGGTATGAAGGTAGGAGGTAGGCGGACACCGACAACTCACCATACCACCTGAACTTGGATATGGGGATTCGGCGGTTGGCAAGATCCATGCCAACAATACCATTGTAATTGGTGGATATTTGCTTGTTCACTTCTTCCCTATTCTTTATTCAATGCACTATGCACTTTAGATTCTATGATCGTCACGGCTACCCATCAATAGAGTTGGCAGCTATTCGTTGAGGCCTATGGAGTTCCGAGTGGAGGAACTTCATAGCTGGAACTATAATTATAGACACGTTTGTTTCTTTTTCTACGAGTTCACAAGGGCACTTTTGCGCATGATGGAATGCCAGATTGGAGCGTAATACATGAAGCTGAGAGAAGAGATTGTCGCAAGATAATTTCCAAGATTGATTTTGGTCCCCACTTAAACCCAGCCTACAACTAATCTTAATGGCTCCTAACACTGTGGCGCGAAACCCGAACTGCTACTTGATTACTCCAGACTTGCTTCAGAGGGGGCACTGTGGCATCATTTTCCTGCTCCTAACCACAAACATGCATGCCTACCGCTTCAACCGCCATCGAACCTGGTGTGGTCCAAGTTTGATTTATCTGGACCTCCTCCAAGGGGGGCATTGTGGGGTCATCCTGCTCATAATCGACATGAAGGCCTTGATGGTGACTCCACTTACTCACCTCCTCGTTAGAGAAACCTTCTTTGTTCGTGGGATAGAAGTGCTTTCGCAGAACATTTAAGTAAAGGAGATACATTGTATCAACCACTGTCGTAGAAGTCGACAGAACAAGCAAATCCGTAGCATTGGGATCCATGGACTCAGAGTGATAGCTAGTGGTAGGTAGTGCTTTGAGGACATCTGGGACTTGGAGTTCGTTGATTCGGCATCAGACTTCCTTTTTAAGTAGTCATTGCCCAACGCCCCCTACGTAAGCAGTGGGTTTTAGCCTGCAGCGCTCAAGGCCCAGGTATCATAGTTGTGGGAATATAAAAGGAAAAAGAGTAAAATTCCCAAAAAGGAAAGGAGAAAAAGGAAAAAGGAGGGATTTATTAGACTGACACTTTCCTATGATAAAAAATATCCAAAGAATCCCCAGAAAAATAGGTTGTGCACTATATCCATAAGTGACAAGTATTTGCCTGTCTTATTTCCAATTATCAATCAATAATCAACTGCCAAAAAAACCTAGCCTGTGTGATGCTTTGTTGATGCATAGAAGGCAATCACAGAGTCCAAATTGAGCCCAAAACATCCAATCAGTGAAGATTGATTAAATTTCAAATTCTTTGTCTTACCAATGATCTCACAAAGTTAGTAATTGATCTTCAAAAACCTTCAAAAATGAACTCAACCTTCATCCATATGTTTCAAACACCCCATTAGGTTTATAGAACCTCTCAAAGGTGAGAAAAAGCTAATATAGAGAAAAACATTTTTGGATAGTCAAGCAAACAGTCATTAAAGTGGTTTATAAAATATGTAAGAATGACCACTAGCTTTCAAATGACCCCAATAACACTAAATACCATTATGAATTGATCATTCAAAAAATATTTAATGTTTTCTACTCTTTTGGGCACCACTTGATACTTTATTTGTTTCTCAGCAAAAGATTATCCAAAATTCACAGATATTGGGTCATTTTGAAGGGGTAAATTGAGGCTGCAAAACTACCAGTTCAGACTGGTCTTTAAGTTTTTTTTTTCAACCTTAGGGCTGGACTTCAAGTCATTTTTCAAAAATAAGCCAATTTGTAAAATAAAATTTCCTTAAAGCTGCTACATATTTCCTACCTTCATAAAAATTTTTGAAAATATTGAAAGGTTCTGAATACAGTGAATCTCTGTCAAAATGAGGTGTTTGTGAGGAACCATCCTAAGAAGGAACCTCTCATGCACCTGAGGGTTCAGCAAAGGTGCAGAGGGTGTAGGGTAGGTCCAACATAGGGTAGGTCTGATGTAGGGTAATGTAGGGTAGGTCCGACGTAGGGCAACATAGGATAGGTCTGACATAGGGCGACATAGGGTAGGTCCAATGTAGGGCAGCATAGGGTAGGCCACCAGCATAGGTCACTACTGTAGGGTAGGTTGTCAAAAAGAGATAAATGTGTAATGGGGCAAGTTCTGAACGGAATGAGGTGTATGAGGGGTCATCAGAAAGGTAGAATGGAGGAGAATTTGGATACAAGGAAAGCGACAGGCTAGGGGGTGAGGGGATTGAACACGAGTGAGATCATGAACTGAATCAGACCTAGGTTAGTAATAAAATGGGAGCAAGGCTCAACCGGAGCTGGGAGCTAGAGGCTCAACCACACAGGACTACAACTGAGAGCTGGGCTCCACCAGGAGATAGTGACAAGAGATAAGAAACAGAGAAACAAGTCAGAGATGCATTTGTAATATCAAGGATGGGGTAGTGAGTACATGACAAGCTACCTAAATACCTAGGATAAGTGTACAAGGTAACTGGGGAAAGGACAATGAGTACAATGAAGAATAAGGGAGATAAGGAAACAAGGGATAACAAGGTAACAAGATCACAAAAGGTAGTGATGGAGGGATAAAGTATCCTGGTGATGGAATACAAGGGTGAAGGGTCCATCTTGGGGTTAGCTACATCGGGGAAGGGTGTTCTTGGGGTTGGCTATGTTGGGGCAGGGTGTACCCAGGGTAGGGTATAGTTGGGATGGTTTGTGACAGTGTTTTGCAGATTTAGCCAAAAAATACCCCACTGAACGGTACACCTGTTTTTCAAGTATTTGTAAGAGGGCCAGAGAACCAACACTTAGCTGTTACACCAAAAGGTGGATAACTGAACAGTTAATTGTTCAGTCACATGGTTCTATATATGGTGTTGGACCCTGATCCCATAGGTTACAGCACAGTAAGTAAGCTAACCAGGATTACACCCTCCCCCACTCTAGAACTTTAATCCCCGCCATAAGGGTTTCTAGATCGGGAAGTATATGCCACCCCAGGGAATTGCACCCTGCCCACTTGCATTTGCTAGGGTTAGCAATCCAATCTGCTGGCAATGTTTTTTTGCCACCCGCTGGGATTGAACTGCCAACCTGCTGCAAGCAGTTAACTGTTCAGTTAATGTAAGAGGGCCAGAGAACCAACACTTAGCCGTTACACCAAAAGGCGGATAACTGAACAGTTAATTGTTCAGTCACATGGTTCTATATATGGTGTTGGACCCTGATCCCATAGGTTACGGCACAGTAAGTAAGCCAACCAGGATTACAGTATTATGCAATAAAAACATATTCAAATCTTCTGAAATTTAGAGGATGCATAAGGTTTGAATTATTACAGTTTTGTGTGTGATTTTTATAACAAGAAATTCTTTCATTGAATTTAAATTTAGTTTTTAAGAATTTGTTGTATCATTCAATGGTGAATGATTGTGCCTTTGAGGTAATTTCTGGAATGTTTGGCCAATTTGGGGTATTAATATGCAGTGTAGAAGGAACTGGTAAATTTTTTGAGACTACTGATGTATCTACATAGAGGCTGTGGCAAGAGAAGAAGTCAAAAACATCAAGAATGCAAAAGACTAGGCAGAGAGGTGTGAGAACTATTTACCAGAATTGGTAGCAGCTGCTATCAATTTCCAAATACAGATTTTTGATAGCAGCTGCTATGGGGCACAGGTACTTATGAGAACTCTGCCACGCTCAAGGGCCCCACCATGGGATATGTTATGCCTGTTTGTAGCTTTTTTTCATTCTGCTTTTGTCATCATCATGAAACCAGAGAAAGGAGCTTTATCATTTTTTCAACTTGGTTGTTGAACCACTAATAAATGATCACAAAAATCACTTTTAAAAAAATTCATTTCCTTTTTACGCTGTACGCTACAGTGATCACCTTGCTTGTCAAGGTCTCCCAAGGTCATAATTACCAAATAGCTACAAACAAAACCTGTACAGTGCATGAGGTTCTTTTCTTGCAGATTGTGCATGTGAGTGGGCAAACAACTGCAAACAAACTTTCTACAGGCCATAGGGTTCTTTTCTTGAAAATTGCACATGCAAGTGGGCAAATAACTGCAAACAAACTATCTACAGGCCATAGGGTTCTTTTCTTGCAGATTGCGGATGTGAGTGGGGAAACAGGTGCAAACAAACTATCCATGGGCTATGGGTCTAGTGTGGTGGGAATTAGGCTCTCATAATTTGCACTAATTTGCTGACCAAAGTCACAGACCCCAAAACTGGCATGCAAATTAGGGCAAATTAGCAAGGTCTTGAGTGAGAAAATAATGGCAGGTTTCAGCACAATTTTCTGTTAAATGGGCATCGTTATGGCATTGTTAAGATCAATTTTAAGTGAGGTTTGTCAATTCAATGAGTAGCTCAGGATTTTGCTCCATCTCTCCCATAAACTCCATGAAAGTTGAAACCTACTTGTGAAAGTTGTTCCATACATCCACTGTCACATGTGCATCTAAAAAAAATCTACTAGCTCAAACACATCAATAAATAAGTTTCCCTTCTCACCATCATCAATCCCCCCCATGCAGTTACTTGTACATATAACAAAAAAGTTGGTGAAGCAGACCCTAATTTGCCCTATTTCACATGGCTAATTTGTGCAAATTAGCCTGGGCTCCTGGGGGCTGTGCCCCTGGACCCCTGCCTGCAAATTTGGCAAAAATTAGGGTGCAAATTAGGGTGCCTTTGAGGCCCAAGCAAATTTGCTGGGAGAATTAGGGTCCAGGGGCTATTTCCCACCACACTATATGCATCTCTTTTCTTGTAGATCAAGTGTACAATTAACTTGAAATAAACTCTTATCTCTTAGGCCCAAAGAACACACCCATGTACAGATGAAAATGTGTAGCATTCAAATTATAACAGGTCCATGAAGTGGTTTGGCAACGAGCAGGGAGGTTCTCTGAGCCTTAATAGTGCAGAAAAATTTGTTCTTTTCAAGTAGCAGAGCTTGAGCCAAGCTGAGCACTTCCAGAAGTTGTATATCCATGTCTCCTAGCAGCAGTTTTATGTCTAAAAAGCGAAAGAGGAGGCTGCTTCATCAAAAATGGCTTTCTCCCAGAAGCGTGTACAATCCAAGTGTTTCAGCCTCAGCTGCATCAAAGATAGATACTAGTCCACCACTTCCCAATGGACTGATGCTGTCTAGCATACATTCTTGCAAAGGAACTCTCAGGACTCTACACTATGAATCACATTTCCCTGTCACTTTTCTTGCCAGTTTTGTGCTCAGGAAGAATGGAACTAGAGGGATTGTCCAGACATGGTTGCCACAAGTCCCCTGCTCATCAGCAGATGTGGTTGAATTGCACTTCTGGCTTGTGGGCTGACCAAGGGAGCGCAACTCAGAACCGCAAGGAGGGGACATATCTCAGTAAAAGTGTGGAGTTTCAAGTTCTGTTCTTGCTTGACAGGGGCTCAAAGAGTACCTACATAACAGTGCATCATCAGCTTGTTTCTTAGCTTCCAAAAACTACCCTTTCTGTGGCCCTCCTAGGTGCCACCATTGGCCGAATGCCGGCGCAACGTCGGTGTATCCACCGTCAAGTACACATGCAGCCATAGTGTATCACTAGAGTCGATCTCAGCCATGTCAACAATTTGCAGTGTTGAATCTGAGCAGCGGTGTGTGGTTTTCCATCCAAAGAATTTGAGGCGAATTGGTTGATGCCCAGCATTTCTATGTTCCAGCACGACATTTCTCACAACTTGTGATACAGGATTGGAAGGTAATGCCCAGAGGCCATAGTCAAACTGTAGTATATAGCTAGATTTGGATATCTTACATAATAGATTGATCTTTTGTCTTGAACTACCATCTTGTCAGCAGCATTGCTTTCCTCTTGCACTACATGTAGTGCTTTGTATATCTGTACTTCCTACAGTATGCATAATCATCTTGGGCCAGCTGAGTATCTTGTAACTGCTCATTTCTCACTTTTGGGTGTTGATCCTAGATTGACCACCCATTCTTGCCTCCTCCTTCCCTCTTGGCTTCAGCTATGTGAGAAGTTCAGAGTGAATGCTTCACACAACTGGTCTCCCTCTCTGTTGACATACTTTGTAGTGCACCATTATGGGGGCTCTGTAATAGATGAACGTCGCAACAATGGTGTCATAAGTATAGTAAACCATAAAGTTTGTCATATAACTGGTTTAAGTTCGTGAGTTGCATTCCCTAAAGTTTGGACTAGGATAGCACTAATACCTATGATTGCAACAAAAAGATCGCCGATGAGTGACTGTTCAAGGCTGTGTCAGTGGATGAGAGATTCAGTAAATCGTGTTCACGATTGTGAATGGTAGATCGGCGGAAAGCAACAGTCTTGACCCGAGGCAACGTTGAGCATCAAAGGCCAGATGATAAAATTGCTACATCGTTGTGTCTTCCATGATGTTCACGAGTATGGAGCATTGGGAATCAAGAGCTTCAATGTAATTTCAAGATGTTTACTTGTTGAAGTATGGTTGAAGTATGTCAAATACTGTCACCCCCTGTCCAAGTGGTCGTGACATAGGATTCTGCTTGACGAACCTGATAAAGAAGAGCATCTCATCAGAGACTAAAAATGATGACCGACTAAAGCAGCTTGGACAATACAAACCACAAAATTAGTGCCTCAGAAAAGTTGTAAGACATCATGGGCATACACATATTTGCTTGCAAGTCGTGAACAAGAATGCTGTACATGAGTCCACGCAGCTTGTACTGCTCAATACAAATGACACTGGAAGCAAATCTCCATCCAAAGCCGGCGTGTGAGAGATGAAAAGAAGATCCAAATATCCTTCTGGCAAAGGCCATGAGTGCAAATCCACACTCAAGTGGCCCTCTTGCCAATGCAGTGAGACACTGTTGACCCAGAGAGGCCAGTTGCAAAGTGAGAGAAAAACTTGACTAGATGCTAAATGAATTGAATCGTTACATACAATTGGCATTGACACTGCAAGCATATCAACATACTGAGGTGAAAATATTTTAAGAGTATTTTGATGGTACATAAATTTTTCTCACAATATTGTCCACCAGGTATGTGGTTAGTATGAAAAAAAAAAAATTATTACTTATGCCTAAGTATTTGATTGGTATTTTGATTATATTTAATGGTTTTCCTCAATACTGGCTCACATACTGTAAGAATACTTCTGTCACAGTATCTTAACTTTTGAGCAAAGTATTTTTAACATACTAACATGCCCATATTCTAGGAGTATGATGCTTAAGGGAAAGATACTTTTAGATTATTACATATAATATTTAAAAGATACTTATTTAATACTAGTGACTGAATATAAAGGAGGTATTTTGTAAGTATGAAAATATATTGGATTCTTATCTTGCATACTAACACAATATTGGTCAGATACTCATTGAAGATAAAAAACATATTTAAATGCTAGTATTGTACTAGTATCAAGAATAGACAAACAATACTAGCTGACAAGTATTTTGTTAGTATTGAAAAAATATGAGAGCAGAATATTTACATACTCTGTTGATATGGCAGACAGAGTATCTAATTAGTATGCTGCCATATACATCATACTTTTTTAAAGCTACATTTCATGCTTTTATAATAAAAGCATGATACTGATGCAAGCATCTCAAAATACTGAGGTGAGAATACTTTAGGAGTATTTTGATGGTACAGAAAATTGGAACACAATATTGACCAATATTGTGTTAGTATTTAAAAACTATGATTTAAGATTGCAGCATAGTAATTAGATACTCTGCCTGCAATATAAAAAGAGTATATAGATATTGAACTATCATATTTTTTTGATACTAACAGTATACCTGTCAGTCAGTATTGTTTGTCTAT
>Ga0307507_10004062_pt1 | contig 26765 bp, 2 predicted proteins | sample 7_EM_MG_FD_207223 | JGI IMG/M metagenome (GOLD analysis project Ga0307507, IMG submission 207223) | Populus trichocarpa ectomycorrhiza microbial communities from riparian zone in the Pacific Northwest, United States - 7_EM | ecosystem: Host-associated > Plants > Roots > Unclassified | place...
TAGCAATCTTAACAACAACGCTATAATAAATTATAAAATTTTAAATATAAGCTATTGTATATATAAGTAGTCTTATCCTAAGATTATTAAGCTTTTTATTTAGTAGGTCAAGAGAAATTAAGATTTTAGCCCCCACTTTTATATATCTCTAAATCTACTAAATAAAAAACTTAATAATCTTAAGATAAGACTACTTATATATACGATAGCTTATATTTAAAATTTTATAATTTATTATAGCGTTGTTGTTAAGATTGCTAGGGTTAGATTTTTGATTTTTTGGTATGTTTTTAACTGACCGAGGTGATGGTGTGACCGAGGTAATAGTGGAATACGTTATATATTTAGCTTATATAGCCTTTATTAGTTAGCTATATACGGATTTAATATATATATTATAGTTTAAAATCCTATATATCTCTAATTTATCTAAGGGCTTAATATTATTATTTTAGTAAGGAGTTTAGGTAGCTCTATTTTATATACGCGTATATAAAGGAGTAAATCCTTATAAGTCCTATTTAAGGATCCAATTTATAAGCAACTCCTTTTAAGTAGGGGTTAATTGCTACTAGTATTAGTATATAAATCGTTATAGAAGCTTCCTATATAAATAATCGCTTAAAATTGAATCTAGGACGTTATAAGCCAGCGTAGACCTTTAGATAGATAAATTTTTACTATTTTTATATTTAACAAGAGCTTCTTATGCTATATCCTTAATTTGGGCTATATTAAACATAAATTGGTGGATTAATTAAGTGGGGAAGTTGGTGATTTAATTTTATTAGGGCGTTTAAGCTTAGGGGGCGTCCGAGTACCAGGGGTCCGATCTTAGCTATATAAAGATATTTATAAAGCTAGATCTTTGTAATACGTACTATAGGATTTATATTAAAAAGGGAGATAAATAGAAGACCGTATTTAAGATACGCTATAGTTACTTTAAGTACCTAGTAATGCCCCTATAACTTTCTAGAGCTATATTTAAAAGGCTTTAGGGACGCTAGTAAATACTATCTGCATAGTTTACCTAGATAACATTCTTATCTACTTAAATAACGAGGATAAGTATATTAAGTATATTAAGCAGGTACTATAATAACCTCGCGCTTAGGGCCTATACGCCAAACTATTAAAATATATCTTTTATATTAAGAACGTTAAGTTTCTAGGCTTTATTATTACACCTAATAGTATTATAATGGATCCTACCCGCGTAAAAGCTATTAAAGAATGGCCTAAGCCTAAGTCCTATAGGGATATCTAGGTCTTTTTTAGCTTTACTAACTTTTATAAGCAATTTATCTGGAACTACTTAGATACCGTATACCCCCTATATATATATCTTATATAGGTATATTATAACCTAACGTTAGATAGGGAGAAGAAGAAGTAGAAGTATAAGAAAGGGCCTACTAAATAGTATTAACCTTAGTCCTAACCTAATAACACTTAGTAGGCGTTTTATAAGCTACGTACTACGTTTATATAGGCTCCTCTACTTTATTACCTTAACCTTAATCTACCCCTAATAATAAATACTAACGCTTCTAATTATGCCTATAATAGTATACTTCTATAGCCTTTTAGGTAAGAAGATTAACTCCACTAGTACCTAATTGCTTATTATAGTTAGAAGTTTACTAGCTTAGAAGTATGGTATAATACGCATAATAAGGAACTACTTACTATAGTGCAATACTTTAAGACGTAGCGCTACTACCTTAAGTACGTCGTATATATAACGAGCGTGCTCTATAATTATAATAATCTTAGGTACTTTATAACTATAAAGAGCTTATCTACTTACTAGGCCTAGTATGCTAAGGAACTAGCTAGGTTTAATTTTAAGATTAAATATAAGCTAGGCAAAGCAAATCCTACTAATATACTATTTTAGCGCCCGGATTATGCTAAAGGCTTTAAAGATAGTAGTAGGAGGACAGTCCTTAATACTATGCTGCCTATATTATAGTTGTAATGGAACCTTGTAGCAGGAACTACGGTAGGTCCTGTTATTGGGCTAGGTATATAGGTAAGAATAAATTAACAACGTAATAATAACTAGTGGAGTGGTTGCCCAACAGATTAACTCCAATTATATTCTAAGATTTACTACAAGGAGAGAACTATCTATAGTAGGGACTGAGGTCCTTTAAATACACAACTATACTCCTAAGAAATCCTCCCTTATATGTGAGGTACGTGTTGTATATAGTATATATAGATATACTCTGTGTATACTGCGTATACTGCGTATAATATTATATAACTTACTTACCATTCCTTATTACATGGTTCCACTAGTTCTATCCTAGACTATACCTATATTAACTAACTAGCTTCCTCCAACTCTTCCCTAAGTAGTTATAATATTATACTTAAAGTGTCTGTAACACTATCTCCCTCCTCTTTATCTTTGTCCTTAAAGATTCCTAACATCTCTAAGTTATCTACTAGAGGTATAATGTCTGTTTAATTAGTCTAGTTAATATCCTTGCTTATTATACCTAAAGCTTCTTCTTCTTTATAAGCGCAACGTTATGCTCGCACTATAGCTGCCATACTATTACTTAGTAAGATAATGTTGTCTCCATATTCTTATTATGCGAAAGTGGGGTTAGTATATATTATAATAGCGAGTCCCTTGTCTTAACAACCCTTGTCTTACTTAGAGTGCATTAAAGCAAACATTTAATTGTCCTGTGATGTTCGCTCTATCTCTAACGCTAAGTATATACGTCCTATAACTCTTAACAGTCTTCAAGTTCCTTAAGTAACTTATTATAGGGTCTTGTGTTTAATCTGCTACTATAAAGCTTAAGTCTAAGTTGGCCGCCGCGCGCGCTAAACTCTACTATTCTATTAAAGAGACCGCTTGGGCCCTTAAGGCATAACGTCGCTCCTTTAAGTCTTAGTAGGTTATGTTCGCTCGGTTAACCCATCTTAAGAAGGTTTATAAGAAGGTTTATTTTAAGGAGTGGGTACTAGTTTAATAAGGTCTTAATAAGTTAGGTAATAAAAGAACTGGCTCTCCTCCTATAAGGGAAATAACTCTAAATAGCTTGGCAATTGCTCCTTTTGGGTCCCCCTTAGGCAACTTATTTTTTGGCAATCCTTTCTTATTAATGTTGCCTAACCTGCTTTCTTTTAATACTCCTATACCTTTCTTATAGCGTTCTTTAGGTTGCTTAGTGGTTTCTAGGTAGTCTCTCTATAGCCTATCTACTTTACTTTATACTATGTTTTGTTATCTACGTCCTTATAACTAATGATCTTTAAAACTTGCCATTTATCTTCCTTTTATCCTCTGTACATGTCTGCCTTATAGACTGGTGGCTTAATATCTCTATATACTGGTTCTAGCATTGCGATATATTGTATAGGGTAGATCTTTATTTTGGCTAGTAGGTTTAACTTATATATAACCAATAAAATTCTTTACTTAACTTTAAAAGGTCCTAGTTTAACGTGGTCCAACTTCTTACTTAGTTGTTAACTTTTAAAGTTTTTATATAATAGCTATACTTTATCTCCCTCCTTAAGATCTGGTCCCTTAGATCTCTTAGCATTATAGTACCTTTTTACTCGCTTTTATACTAGTTTAGCTGTTTCCGTAAGGTCTATATAAAGATTTATTAACATCTCTATTCTTTATTTAGCTGTGCTACTCGTTTTCTTTGCTTGGCGTGGTAATAACAATATTCTTAGTTCGTACCCGTAATTTGCCTTAAATAGTAATATCCCTATTCCTTTTTATGGTATTGCATTGTATGCAAACTATATAACTGGTAATAATAATACCCAATTGTTCTATACGTGATTAATATAGTGTCTTAGATACTGTTCTAGTGTCTAGTTTAGTCTTTCTATTTGTCCGTCCGTCTACAGATAATACGCTATAAAGGTTACTACGCGAACTCCTTATTCTACCAGAAACACTTCCTAAAATATTATAAATCTTAGATCTCTATCTAATATAATCTTGTCTAGTGCTCCGTGCCTTGTAAATACTTCCTTTATATAGATTCTAGCGACATCTTCTACTGATATCTTTTTAGTATATGCTATAAAGTATCCCTACTTTGTTAGCTTGTCCATTATTACTAAAATTGCGTTATAATCTTGTCCTATAATAGGATCCTTTAACTTTGGTAACTTAACAATAAAGTCCTATAATATAACTTCCTATGGTCTTCCTGGTATTTTAATAGGTTGTAGCCCTCTATATAGCTTGTGCCTTATTAGTTTATTCCTTTGGCAATCTGGATATTTCTTTATAACTTATCTTACTAGTCCCTAGATTCCTTAAATAATATACTCTTTTTAAAGTCTTAACACTAAGCCTGTAGCTCCGTTGTGTCCTTATATTATTCCCTTATGGAATTCCTTAATAAATTCTTCTGCAATAGACTTAGGCATATATATTGCTTCTCTGTTTTTATATTACTTTAAGTCTAGATCCTTTGCCTGTGCTTTTTAGATCTTTTATATCCAATCACTCTTTAGTAATTTATAGATCTAACTTTCCTTAGTTGCTATAATCTTTAGATAATTATACCTAATCAATCCGTTTTAATCCCTTTGCAATAAAGCTCCTAACAGCTTTTTGTTACTTTGTAGTTTAGCTTTTCTACTTAAAGCGTCTGCTTGTGTATTGTCTGTACCCTTAGTATACTAAATTTCAAAATAGTATTCTGTAAGTATTTCCGCCTATCTAACCTATCTTTGGTTGAGTTCCTTTGTTATTAGGAATCCTATAAGGTTCTTATAGTCTGTTTTAACTATAAATGGTTTCTCTATGCCTTGTAAAAATGCTCTCTATTTCTTAAGTACTGTAACTATACCTAACAACTCCTTGTTGTAGATGTTATAGTTTAACTCTAGTAGTATTATTTTCTAACTATAGTACGCTACTGGATGCCATGCGTTCTGGTGCCTCTATAGTAAGTATACTCCTAGTATAAAGTCTAATACGTTTGTCTCAACAACTGTTTCTAACTTTGGTTAATAGATCTTAAGGATTGGTTCTTAGGTAAACAACTCTTTAAGTTCTTAAAACAGCTTTTTTTGCTTACTACCCTAAACCCACGGTTCCTCTTTCTTTGTTAGCCTTATAAACGGCTTAATGCTTTTTAACTACTGTGCTATAAACCTCCTATAGTAGTTACAAAATCCTAAAAATAACCTTAACTATATAACGTTCTCTAGTTCTTGCTAACTTACTATAGCTTTGACTTTCTTTGGGTCCATACTAATCTTTCCTAGTTTAATAATAAATCCTATAAAATCGGTTTTCCTTATAAAGAACTCACATTTCTTAATTGCTACTGGTATCTGTTCTTCCTATAGTCTTTTTAAAACCCACTTAATGTGTTCTCTATATTCTTCCTCACTTTCTAAGTAGATAATAATGTTGTTAAGATATACTATAATAAACTTATCTAGGTGTTCTCCTAACACACTATTAATTCGCTTCTAGAACGTTGCTAGTACGTTTATAAGCATAAATTGTATAACTAATGGCTTATATAGTTCTTCCTTTAACCTAAAGGCTGCCTTCTATTTATTGCCTTCCTTAATCCTAATCTAATAGTATGCCCACCTTAGATCTATCTTTATAAAGATCTTTGCGTTACCTATCCTGTCTTAAATTTCGCTAATTAAGGGTAAAGGATACCTATCCTTCCTAGTAATGCTGTTTAACTGTCTATAGTCTATGCACATCCTAAGTTTTCCATTTTTCTTTGGGATAAACAATACTGGATATCCTACTAACGACTATAATGGTCTAATATATCCCTTGCGTAAGTTCTCCTAGATAAACTCTTTAAGCACTACTGACTCTGTTTTAGTAAGCTTGTAAATTAGAAAGAACTTTAGACTTATTCCCTTTTCTAACTCTATCTTATGGTCCTATGCTGTATACTTTAACAGCTTTTCACTTTCTAGTAACTATAACTTCTTACCATACTTATGGTATCTCTTTGGTACCTAACTTAAGCCTTGCTTAGTCTCTTTGTATATTGCTCCAACTTAGTACTATACCAACTTAGTTTACTATCGCACTTTGTGCTGTTAAGTATCCTTAATATTAACCTAACCTATAACCTAATTAATCTTTAAATTATACTCCTGTAACTAAGGCATTCCTAGTATTACCTTATCCTATCCCAACGGTAGGATATTAAAAGACATTCTAACCTATCTCCCTTTAATAGTTAGCTAAATAGGTCCTATTTTAAGATTAATAATGCCTCCTTTATAGGCTATCTAATCTCCTAAAATTGTTATAAGTGGATATAGGTATTCCCTCTATCTATATAGTAACCCCATCCTTTCTACGGCTTTTAGTAATATGTGGTTCCTAGTTACTCCACTATCTACCAACGCTTTAAACTGCTAATCTTGCCACTTAACTTATAAGTTTAGGTATTGTCCTTAAATTCCTTTAAGGGTCTAAGGCTTTAATACTAGTTCCCTCTAATTCTATACACCTCCCCTTTTCCTAACTGTTAGCTGCTAGATCCTACCTATACTTAGTCTAATTTAGGCTAATACTTAGTTCATTTCTTTTTCTCTATATGCCATGGATAAGTGTTCTCTAGGTACTTCTACCACTATTATCCGTCTAGGTATTCTTCCGTAAGGAATCTTCCTAGTTAAAGTATTAAGTCTCCCTAACTTTATACTTCTACTAGGTGCTATCTATATATATACTTAGCATTCCTAAACCGCCTTTCCTCGGGTGCCTAATATATCCTAGTTAGGTACTTCTAGTTCTTATCTTTTAATGCTCTATATATGTTATAGGTGTTATCCACACAAGCTATCTACGATAGTGTGTAATACACTAGGTGACTTAGGTTAACTCTTAGTTTATCTTTATTCTTAAGTTTAAACCTATACCTAGTTAACCTAACCACTGGTATCTCTGTTGCGGGTACTAAGATTTATTATTTACTTCTCTAGTCCCTAGATCCCTCTTCTAGGTTCCTTAATATTATAATTAATACTCCTTTAATATAACTTATGCGTTTCTCTGTAATGGGTTAGTCTTAGATAACTTTTTTATCTAGCTATATATAAAAGTCTTCCTATTTATTGTTATGTTATTGCCTATACCACTTTCCATACAACTGGTTTAGTGTATATAGTCTATCTATTAGAAAGTACCTTATTATTACTACATTATAATATCCTTTGGTATATCTTTCTTTAAACCTAGTTAGGATATCTAGATCCTCTTCTTATTCCAGTTTATTTAACCACTTTACCCTAGGTGTCCCTACACTTAGCCTATTAGTAACTCTTTATATAGGTGCTCTGTCCCTTATATAACCTAGTATAGCTAACCTCTTATCTAGCTTTTGCTCTTATTATATAATAATTCTTGTTCTAAACTTATCCATAGTTTCTTATTTTCTGTGTCTTGCAGCTAGATCTTTATAGTCATCTTACTTTTTAATCCTGGTATTAACTGTTTAATCTTTAGGCTAAACACTACGTTTACTTAGGATTGCTAATATTCTTATTTATTCCCTAAACTTATAGTTCTTAAACTTGCGTCCTATACTTATTCATTTGTCTATAAACTAAGTCACTGCCCTTTCCTATCGGTTTTTATCCGTTATAGGTCCTTAGGTATGTCTTATCTTATCTTAAGAATCTTAAGCTTCTTATATCTCTTCTTAAGAATCTTAAGCCTATGGCCTTTTACCTTTATTAAGTAATAAGCTAGCACTAGCAGTTATCTGCTTGCTTAGTTTCTTCTAAATATTACTTCTTTCATCTTATAAAGCAATGGAAATTATATCTAATAGTGTTATAACATCCGTTATTAAACCCTATTCTATAATGGTCTTAGTTTCTGCTTCTATTTTAACTTCTCTAAGGTCTGTATACTTCTAGTAAGCTGCCTTTGTTGCCTTATTATTAGTAAATGCTTTGCCTGTATTAAACTTATTATCTTTAATATCCAATCTATAAGCTGGTTCTTTAGTTCCTCTAAACTTAGATAATAATAGCTCCTATAGCCAATAGCTTACGCTATACTTAGCATCCTTATAAATTCGGTATGCGTTATTATAACAAAACGTAAAACTGTTAATTAAGCATTCTTTTGTTCCTTATAGTACACTATTATCCCTCTATACGTATGTATCCCCTGCTAGTCTAATTCCCTTTACTATATAGTTACTCTAACCACCTCTATAGTCTCTAGTAAAATAACCTTATTTTCTATAATTTATATAAGCCCTATCTTTAAACTATTTTTCTTGCTATAGAGTCCGCCTAAATATCTTCTACTACTAAAATCCCTAGTTTAGCCTCTGCTCCTAGGTCCTTTAATTACTTAATTCTTAACCTCTAGGTTTCTATAGTTTCTTTTCCTATCTTTAGGTTTCTTTGGTACCGCTTAGGTCTATTAGCTCTGCGCCATTCCATAGTTTTTAACTCTATATTTGTTGTTATGTACTCTACGCCTTATATAACTATAGAACTCTATCTTGCTCTTTCTTAGCTTGTTCCCTTTAATAGATCCTATTATTAATCTTTATTAACTGGTCTACTAACTCTCTTAGAGTATCTACATCTTTTATTAGGATAATTGCGTCCTAGACTTTAGCCTTAAGTCCTTACTTATACTATACTATAAGCGCCCTATTATTCCACTTAACCTACATAGCTAGTGTTTAAAACTACGTTATATACTTAATAGCTAAAGTGCGTTATACTAAGTTCTAAAGTTTTTATTCTACTGTTATGGTTGCTTTAGGGTCTCTAAATATTTGTGTTAACCATTCTACAAATCCGTTCTAACTTACAAACACATACCGTACGTCCGGGTTAGTAGTTATCACACCATTTGCTTATATCTCTGTAAGGTAAGGCTTAAACCACTCTAGAGCTCTTCCTATTAAAAATAGTCCTACGTACGCTACCTAATCCGTAGGTGTTACTAACTTCGCTCCTTCCTATATAACCTTAAAATGCATCTGTGTGAGAAACCCTTTAAGCTTTAACTTCTCTCCTAAGAACTGTTTAATTAAAGGTAACTTAACCTTTACTGCTCTAATTCCATTAATGCGTTCTTTAAGTAGCCTGCTATTATCCTATAAGCAATTAACTATTTTCTATAACTAACCTTATATAACCACTTAAGAATCCGTATCCGCTATACTGGTATCTCCTAACCCTAAGGTTATAGCTGCCGTTAACGTCGTTATGACTGGTGCTTTGGGTGGCATATTATTCAATCCTATTTAATACTATAACCTTAGTAGTGAATGTATAACAGAACCTTATAACAGGAACTACGGTGGGTTCTGTTATTAGGCTAGGTATATAGGTAAAAACAAATCAACAACGTAATAATAACTAGTGGAGTAGTTGCCTAACAGATTAACTCCAATTATATTCTAAAATTCACTATAAGGAGAGAACTATCTACAGTAGGGACTAAAGTCCTTTAAATACACAACCATACTTCTAAGAAATCCTCCCTTGTACGTAAGGTACGTATTGTATATAGTGTACATAGATATACTCTGCGTATACTACGTACACTACATATAATATTATGTAACTCGCTTACCATTCCTCATTATATAGTTCCGCTGGTTCCATCCTAGACCGTGCCTATATTAACCAACTAGCTTCCTCCGACTCTTCCCCAAGTAGTCATAACATCGTACTTAAAGCGTCCGTAACAATAGTAAAATTTGCGGGTTATAGGCCTTATAGGCGGCCTTAGTGCTACTATACTAAACTAGTAAGTAGTATGCGTATAGTATATAAGCAACCCTTGCGAATATGGCGCTGGTAGATTAGGGTATTCTACTATTCTCTCTAAGACCTTAACTAGCCTAATAGTATTTAACCCTAGGGAAGATCTCTTAGCCTAGATAATAGTCTTCCATAATAACCTGGTAAGTTACTTATATATTATATATTACTTTACTAGTACTAACTTTACATAAAGTCTTATGCTATAGCAATAGGTGGTAATAGCTGCCTTAGCCGAAATGGTATTTATAAAATACCCCCCTAAGTTACTAGTTAATTTTATTTGTGGAGTATAAGAAAGGGACGCCTTTATACGCTTTATATATAATTAGTTAACCTAAGGATAAGTTCCTATTAGTAATAAGGACTATACCCTTAATAATTAAAGACCCCTAAGACAAAATAATAAGGTCTAGGTGCTAGATTATATATTACTATAATAGGAGATTCTTAAGCGGCATTATAATAATCCTATAGATGGCTATTATGGATTTAACTATACCTACAAGGTAATTATATAGAAGTATGCTTAGATTGGCATTACCAAAAATCTCCACAAATACTTAGATAATTATAATACCTACTAATGCTATAAATCGCGCCGCTATAAACCCTATAGTAAGCTGCAGCCTCTTTAGGTCCCTACCTAAGCCTAGTAGTATTATTTACTTAGCTTTATTACGGACCTCCCTAAATTTAAAACTCCTAATAGCATAGAGTATAACTCTATACTTATCCTTATAGACCGTTTTATAAAGCTAGTATACTACTATCTAATGTGTAAAATAATTAATGCTACGCAACTTATAGAACTTCTATTTAGAGTCTTTATATAAATAGGGCCTTTAAATAATATTATCTTTAATAGGGGTAGTGTGTTTATAAGCGAGTACTAAAGTACTATATACTACTATCTCCGCGTTTAGTATAAGCTTAGCACCGCATTCTACCTATAGATAGATAGTTAGATAAAACGCTAAAACCAGAAGCTTAAGGCATATCTGCATATATTTACAAACTAGAAATAGTCTAATTAGGCCTCCCTACTTAATAAAGCAGCCTTTATCTATAACTCTAAGGTCTATACCATAATAAGGTGTTCCCTTATTAAGCTCGCCTATAGCTAGCTGCTAAACGTCCTAGATAGAGTTCTAGATGGCGTTTAAGACGCCTAGTAAGGTAGGAAAGAGTTTAAGTTAATAAATGTTAAACTTATAAAGACATACCTATAACGCCTACGCCTTATATAAAAGGCGGCGGCGGCGTTAATACTATACGCCTAACAGCTTTAGGTAAAATACTACAATTGTTACTATCTGGCTAAACATTTCGTCATTAGTAAATAAGTCTTACTCTCTTTTAAGAATATCTATATAAAATATCCCTATAAGAAGCTTAAAAGTAAATTTATAGGACCGTTTTAGATCCTAAAGTATATAGGATAGTAAGTATATAAACTAGAGCTTCTACCTACTATGGCGCGGCCTTACCCGGTCTTTTATATTTCCTTAGTAGAGCCTTATAAATTACGCCCTAGGTTTTAACCCCTAGTAGTAAAAAAGCTTAAGAAAGATAGCTGGGAAGTAAAAGCAATTATCGCCTATTAGAATTATACTAGATAACTATAGTACCTTATAAAATAGCTAAGTTAGCTAAATAAGTATAATAAATAGAAATATAAGATAGAATTTAAAAATTATTAATAATTGCTAGATAAGTACTGTAAGTAGAATACCCTAGCCTTGTATTACGGCGCTAGTGAACGGTGTCTATCTATAACCGCACAAGGTTTTCCATTATAATGCTGATTTCCTTTATAAAAGAGGGTGTTGGGGGTAAGGTTTTGGGCCAGACAAGCCGTCTACTCCGTACGTTAAGCTATAAGCCTAGATAGGCTAGCTATTTTCTTCCTAAGATCATGTTATGGCTTCCTAGGTCCGTAATAAGAAAGGGGATATTATACTACCTTCGTCCGTCTACACGGAGGTGAATCCGCAAGATAGTTATAATAGGTGGTCCTATCCGTCCGTTATACCCGCAAATAGGAATTGGTTTGGGTAGTTCTTTAAGGGGTACATTTAAAAAGTCAGCCAGCTTTATAGCACACTAGGTATCTATTAAGGCAAAGGCATTTGCTCCAGAGTTAGCCAAAGCAGAGGTTAAAACTTAATATCCATTGCGGAATAAGGTATAAGGGATAGTGCAGCTTCTTTTACCAACTAGCCAACCTAGATTAATATATAATATGTTAATCCCTTTTAACCCTAGAGAGGAGTCTTCCTCTAGGGTTCCTCTTTTTCTAACTTTGTACTATTCTTCTAAATTAACAGAACCTCGCCCGTTTTTACCTTTGTCTGGCAATTCTTTATAAAGTAGTCTTTCTGGCCGTATAAGAAGCAAGCTCCTTAATTACTAAGGGCCTATTTATAGGGGTCGTTGTATGTAGGCTAAATATACGCCAGACCCGCAGTAGGACTAGCTATATAGCTAGCTGCTAAATTAACGGCGGGCTATATGGCTGGTGCCGTAGGAGTTACAGATCATACTAGGGTATTATGGGCCGTTTATAAAGTGCTTATAGTCTAGTTTAGAGAGTTTCTAGCTTTATACCGCTCAGATTATACCTTAATTTAATAGAGGCCTTAATTAATAGCTAGGCAGTGGTCCGTAAGTACCTTTAGCGTCTATATAGTAGTAAAAACTAGTAGTATAGTGCGCTGTAGGTCTAGGGTAAGCTTGTTAAAGAGGTCTGGCATTAGGTCTTTATAGGGAATTTAGGCTTAGCTGGCTAGGTGCAAAAAGTGGGTTTAGAAGGCTAAAAAGGTCTCTATTGTCTTTATATTAAGAGCTTTATAATTAAGGTAGGCGTTCTATATCTTAAAGGGGTCCTTATAAATAAAAGACAGGTAATTAACCATCTCTTCTTTAGAGAGGAAGGGGTCTGCCAAGTCCTAGGCATATTGCGGACGTAGATGCGTCTGTGTGTCCCCACTAGTACAGCCAAAGACGTAGGCCATTTTAGCTTGGGTAGTAGGGAAGTGGTCTATATTAACTTTAAGCTTATCTTACAGTTGAAGCTTCCAATTATTAAATATAGGGTTAGTTCCGTCTATAAGTAATAGGGGTCTATAACCTTTATGGACCGCAACGATGTTAATGCTATACATTAGGCTAGGGTCTTAAGGACTATAGCAAGTCTCTAGGTGTCTAATAACTCCTTACTAGGTGCAAGGGTGTCTCTAGTTTTAAGCAGCTCTTAAAGCTATTTAATTTTGGCATTAGCTGCTACGAGCTCTTCCTAGGGGGTCAAGACAGCAACTGTTTTACTATTAGAGGTATTTGCAGGTCCTGCAGCGGCTTTGCCAGCTACTGTATTTCTTGGTATAGTGGTAGGGGTATTAGGTAATTTCTAATATTTGTTTATTTTCTAGGGGTTCTGGTCTATACGTGTTCTATTCTTAGGTTTCGCGTTCTGTTTATATTCATTTAGTTCTTAGGGGTCTGTCCTGTCCTTATAGTCCTAATGATGTCCTTAGGGTCCTATTCTGTGTCCTTTATAGATATATTTAAGTTCCTTCTTAGGAAGAAAGAGTAGTTAAGCTTTAGATAATATTAGCAACTCAGTTAATTAAGGTATGAGCACGGCATAAGGGACGCGCAAGCCTGTATAATTGGTAGTCTATAAACAAGGATCCAAAGCTAGAGAAAGGAAGGAGAAGAATAGCAGTGCCGCTTGATATTTTATGCGGTCCTCAAGTCACGTGACTCGCGTCTACCATAATCCACGTCTGCCAAGATTCACCGTTTTCCACCAGCGCCGTAACACCTTGTAGCTAAAGCGTAGGCGAAAATCAAGCGCCGCTACTAAGATATAACCTATATTAAAGCGGAGTAGAGGACGTCCTAAGGGATTAAAGAATAAGTAACGCTTGTAATAAAAACTGTAGTATATATATAGGGTAAAGTGTAATTTATTAGTATTCTATATAAGCTATACTTTAACATAACCTAACTATATTAGCGGCTTATAGACGACTTATAGGTAAAGCTATAGCGTACGCCGGCAATAAAGCTTAGTTTAAAAAGTATCCTTTTTAGATCTAGTCTGTTACTCTATACTAGCTTAGCAGATTATTATATTAAAGAATAGACCTACTTAACCGGGTTTAAAGACCTACTAGTAACCAACTAGTAGTAATCTATACCGACAACCTATATATTATTCTATAATATATACTATATAGATAATATATAAGGCTAAAGCATGGGTTAATAGCGGATTTAATGGGTATATAGCCTACCGTTTATAAATCTAGCTATATATAAGTAACCTATAACCTACCTGCAAAGTATATATAGCGCTATACTAGTATAGCGTAAGGCTAAAATACGGGGTTAGTAGTAGATTTAACGGGTATATTATCTTACTACCTATAAATCTGGCTGGATATAAATAACCTATAACCTACCCGTAAGGTACTAGTAACCTACCTATATAAGCAAACTTCTAGAATATTTTTAATGGTCTACTAAATTTAGGTAAGCCCTAAATAGACTAATTAGGATTTCCTATCTTAGGGATAGAAAATTACTATTAGCTTAATTAAATATAGAGAGTCTTAGCAAGACAGATCTAACTAATTAAATAACTTTAACCGGCGGTTAAAGTTCTTTAATATCCTTTCGCCGTATATATATACTACTTATATCTCTATATATAAAATTAAAACGCTCTTTCCCCTCTAGTTTTTTTTCTTATTAAGGTTTTTATAGGGTTTTATTAAGGCTTAAGTATATAAAGAATTGGGGACAATCCTTTTTTAATGGGGGGGACATTATTAGGCAAAACCTAAGTAGATAGTTATATAGCCGTAAGGTATAAGTAACCCTAGGGCAACCTAGGGATAACTTGCCCATAGGACGTATGCACTATATATACCTAGAGAAAACCCTTCCTTACCTTATATATAAACTCCTTCTTTTCCCTTAAGCATTTATCTGTCTATATAATATACCTTATTGTTCCATTATTAAGCTCCCTATTTACATCCTTACCTTATAGATTTGTCTTAAGTAGAGAGGGAAATAACTCTAAGTAACGCGGTAGTTAATCCTCTTAGGTCCTCCTTAGGTAATTCGTTTTTTGGCGATTTTTTCTTATTAATACTTCCTAATCTAATTTCTTCCGATACTCCTATACCTTGCTTATAGCGTTCTTTAGGTTGTTTAGTAGCTTTTAGGTAGTCTTATTATAGCCTATCTACTTAACCTTATACTATATTTTATTGTTAATGTTTTTATAACTAATAATCTTTAAAACTTCCTATTTATCTTCTTCTTATCCTCTACATATATCCACTTTATAAACTAGTGACTTAATATTCCTATACGCTGGCTCTAGTATCGCGATATACTATATAGGGTAGATCTTTATTTTCTCCAGTAGGTCCAATTTATATATAACTTCTAAGATTTTTACTAAAATTCTAAATAGTCCTAGTCTAACGTGGTCCAACTTTTTACTTAGTTATTAACTTTTAAAATTTTTGTGTAGTAGCTATACTTTATTTCCCTCCTTAAGATCTAGTCCCTTAAATCTCTTAGCATTATAGTACCTTTTTATCCTTTTTTGTACTAGTTTAGCTGTTTCTTTAAGGGCTATATAAAGATTTATTAGATTCTCTATTTTTCTTTAACTATACTACTAGTCCTTTTTACTTATTGTGGCGATAATAATATGCTTAGCTTATCCCTTACATTGTCGATGTGATATAAAATGTGGCCCGTGCGCGCGATCAATAGCCAGTATTTCGCTTAAATGCTAAGGGCTCTCTATGAGTAGTTCCGTCAACGCGATTGGCAATTATAGAGCTAGTTATAGAGTTAATTGGCCAACTGCCGCGACGCTCTATAATCTCAGGTTCTTAGATGCGAAGCAGAGGTGTTAATTCAGGTTCCACTGGGCGCGGGCGCGGGCGTAGGCAGCTTAAAACTTTGGTGATGCGGCAGAACGATTGACCGCCTGGGAATTCGGCTTATTGATTGGTGCGCACGGGCCATAATGTATAGGACGTAAGTGACAATGTAAGGGATAGCTGTAATTCGCTTTAAATAGTAATATTCCCATTCCTTCTTATAGTGCTATATTATATATAAACTATATAATTAGTAATAATAATACCTAATTGTTTTATATATGGTTAATACAATACCTTAAATACTATTCTAGCGTTTGGTTTAGTCTCCCTATTTAACCGTCTATCTATAGGTAATATGCCGTTAATATTACTACGCAACCCCATTATTCCACTAAAAATACTTCCTAAAATGCTACTATAAATCTTAGATCCATATCCAATATAATCTTTATTAATACTCCGTGTTTTATAAACACTTCTTTAATATAGATTTTAGCTATATTTTCCGCTAAGATTTTTTCTATATATACTATAAAGTAGCCTTATTTGGTTAACTTGTCTACTATTATACGGATTATATTATACTCCTATCCAGTAATAAGATCTTTTAATTTTGGTAACTTTATAATAAAGTCCTATAATATAACCTCCTATAATCTCTAGTATTATAATAGGTTATAGCCCTCTATACGACTTATGTCTTATTTTTTAGTTTATTTCTTTAGCAATCTAGATATTCCTTTATAACTTATCTTACTAATCCCTAAAATCTTTAAATAATATATTCCTTTTAAGGTTTTAATATTAAGCCTATAGCTCTATTATGTCTTTAAGTTATTTCCTTATAGAATTCTTTTATAATACCCCTTGGTATATATATAGCTTCTTAGTGCTTATATTGTTCTAAGTTTAAATTCTTATCCTATACGTTTTATATCTTCTAAAACTATACACTTTTAGATGCCTTATAGGTCTTTTTCTCTTTAGTTGCTATGATCTTAAGATAATTATACCTAATTTTTTCCATCTTCGTCTTTCCATAACATTGCTCCCAATAGCTTTTTATTATTCTATAATTTAGCTTTCCTAATAAGTACATCTACTTTTATATTTTTAGTACCCTTAATATGCTAAATTTTAAAATGGTATTTTATAAGTATCTCTACCTATCTAACTTATTTATAATTAAGCTCCTTTATTATTAGAAACTCTATTAGGTGCTTATAGTCCGTCTTAACTATAAATAGTTTCTCTATACCTTGTAAGAATACTCTCTATTTCTTAAGTACTATAACTATACCTAATAACTCCTTATTATAGATGTTATAGTTTAGTTCTAATAGTGTTATCTTTTAACTATAATATACTATTAGATGCTATACGTCCTAGTGCTTTTATAGTAAATATACTCCTAATATAAAGTTTAATATATCCGTTTCTATAACTATCTCCAGCTTTAGTTAGTAGATCTTAAGAATTAAATCCTAGGTAAATAATTCCTTAAGTTTCTAGAATAACCTCTTTTATTTACCACCCTATATCTATAGTTTCTCTTTCTTTATTAATCATATAAATGGTTTAATATTCTTTAACTATTGCGCTATAAACCTCCTATAGTAGTTATAAAATTCTAAAAATAACCTTAAATATATAACTTTCTTTAGTTCCTATTAACTAACTATAGATTTAACTTTCTTTAGGTCTATACTAATCTTACCTAGTTTAATAATAAATCTAATAAAATTGGTCTTTCTTATAAAGAACTTATATTTCTTAATTACTACTAGTATCTTTTTTTTATAGTCTCTTCAAAACCTATTAACATATTTTTCGTATTCTTCCTTACTTATTAAGTAGATATTATTATTATTAAGATATACTATAACAAATTTATTAAGGTGTTCTTCTAATACGCCATTAATTCGCTTTTAAAATGTCGCTAGTGCGTTTATAAGCCCAAATTATATAACTAATGGTTTATATAGTCCTTCCTTTAACGTAAAGACTGCCCTCTATTTATTACCTTCCTTAATCCTAATCTAATAGTACGCCTATCTTAGATCTATCTTTATAAGGATTTATATATTACTCATTTTATTTTAGATTTCGCTAATTAAGGGTAAAGAATACCTATCCTTTCTTATAATACTGTTTAACTATCTATAGTTAATATATAGCCTAAGTTTTCCGTTTTTCTTTAATATAAACAGTACTAGATATCCCGCTAATAACTGCAATGGTCTAATATATCCCTTTTATAAGTTTTTTTAAATAAACTCTTTAAGTGCTCTTAACTCGTCTTCTATTAGTTTATAGATTAGAAAAAACTTTAGACTTATTTCTAGTTCCAATTCTATCTTATAGTCCTATACTGTACACTTTAATAGCTTTTTACTTTCTAGACTCTATACCTTTTTTTCATACTTATAGTATCTCTTTAGTATATAACTTAAGTTTTACTTAGTCACTTTATATATCGCTCTAACCTAATACTATACTATCTTAGTAATTTATTACATTTTACAGCGTTAAGTATCTTTAATATTAACTTAACCTATAATCCAATTAATTTTAAGATTATATTTCTATAACTAAGGTATTCCTAATATCGCCTTATCCTTTTCTAATAGTAGGATATTAAAAGACATCTTAACCTATTTTCCTTTAATAGTTATTTAAATAGGTCCTATTTTAAGATTAATAATACCTCCTTTATAGGCTATTAAATCTTCTAAAATTATTATTAACGGATATAGGTGTTTTTTATCTATATATTAACCCTATCCTTTTAACCATTATTAGTAATATATGGTTTTTTATTACTCTACTATCTACTAATACTTTAAACTTTTAATCTTACCAATTAACTTATAAATTTAGGTATTGTTTTAGAATTCCTTTAAGGGTCTAAGGCTCTACTACTAGCTCCCTTTAGTTCTATAGGCCTCCCCTTTTCCTAAATATTAGCTACTAGATTATAATTATACTTAGCCCTCCTTAGACTAATACTTAGTTTATTTCTTTTCCTTAATATACCATAGATATATATTTTTAGTATATTCCCACCACTATTGCCTGTTTAAGTATTCTTTTATAAGGAATCTTTCTAGCTATAATATTAAGTCGTCTAACTCCTAAACTTCCACTAGGTGCCATTTATATATATATTTAGCATTTTTAAATATTCTTTTATCTAGTACCCAATACATCCTTATTAGGTATTTGTAATATTTATCCTTTAGTTCTCTATACATATTATACATATTATCTATATATACGATCTATACTAATATATAATACGCTAGATGCTTTAGGTTAACTCTTAGCTTATTTTTATTTTTAAATTTAAATCTTTATCATACTAATCTAGGTGTTGCTATATTATTTACTAGTATTAATGTCTGCATTATCTCTCTCCAGTCTATAGCCTATTCTTCTAGATTTTTTAATATTATAATTAAGGCTCCTTTAATATAATCTATCTATTTTTTTTAATATAGCTTAATCTAGTACAGCTTTCTTATCTAGCTATATATAAAAATCTTCCTATTTATTATTTTTACGCTATCTAAACCATCTTTAGTATAGCTCTATAAGTATATACAATATATCCATAAGAAAGTATCTTATTATTACTATATCGTTACAACCCTTTATATATTGCTCTATAAACCGCGTTAGGATTTCTAAATCCTTTTCTTATTCTAGGTCCTCTAGCCACTTAACTTATAGTATACCTACCCTTAGCCTATTAGTAACCTTTTATATAGGTACTCTATCCCTTATACGTCCTAATATAACGTATTTTATAAGCAAGTGACCAGTACAAGTATGTGGCCACCCCACTAAAAACCCTAAAAATCGTTCTTTAATATTTCAACAACGGCTCAATAATAAATTATAAAATTTTATAATTAGACTCTTATACTTACTTTAAGACCTCTGTTAAAGTTTTAAAGTAATTTAATAAGTGGTTTTTAAGATATAATAACTAGGCTTAAATTTAAAAGCCAAATCTTAATATATTAATAATGGCTAAATTAATTGCTCTAAAACTCTAATAGAGGTCTTAAATTAAGTATAAGAGTCTAATTATAAATTTTCATAATTTATTATTAAGCCGTTGTTGAAATATTAAAGAATGATTTTTTAGTTTTTTGGTGAGTTTTTAGGGTGGCCACATACTTGTGCTAGCCACTTGCTTGTAGATTACGTTAGTTAATCTCTAATCTAACTTCTGTTCTTACTATATAAGAATTCTTTATTTAAACTCCTCTATAGTTTTTATTCCACTATATCTTATAAATGGATTTTTAATGTCTTTATACTTTTTAACTATTATATTAACTTTTTAACCTTTAGGCTAAACACTGCGTTTACCTAGAATTATAATAGACCTTATTTGTTTTTAAAAATCTTAGCTCTCTGTCGGGAATGAGGCAAGTTGCCGTCACGCAAGGTATATTGCCGTCACGTATTGACGTGGCCCTAGCGTGGTGAGGAACCTTAAGTTCCTCACCCCTTTCCTCATTCCTATTAAGAATTAAAGAACAACTATTATACTATCTACGAATCGTAGCTATATAATATCCCCTTATATAACCAACACTGATTAGTAGTTAACTTTACTATTATACCACAGAACAGCAAGGTTTCTATCAAGAAGAGACAAGCCACTGTACTAGTGCTACTCGTGCTAGAGGAAGCTGTCTTTTAAGGTTAGAACTGGTCCTAAACCTTAAATAGAACTCTTCTACGAATCTAAGGATCTAAAAGGCTAGAACTGGTCCTAAGCCTTTCTAAGATTACGGATTCTTGCGTCCATTATGTAGAATAACACGCTTTACGAGTCTTCGCGATTTAAGGCCAAAACTGGTCCTAAGCCCTATAACCGCAAATATACGTCATGAACGCATACCAAATAACAAACGCGTACTAAATGACAAATATACATTACGAACGCGTACTAAACGATAATCCCTACACTAATAACACTTCCCTCCCTCCAAAAATATGGCTACGCCTACTTTAAATAACTGGAAAGACTTCTTACCACTAGGGATAGCTAAGCACGCGAAACTTATTAATAAAGATTAGGACGAATTCGCCTTTAATATAACAACTTATACTATAAAATAAGTTAACGGCTTTCTCCTATACCATATTATATTCTACTGAAATAGATGCTACGCTGACTTATAACTATAGAAGTATTTTAGGGAGGATTTTATAGGATAGACTACTGATACCTAGGCACTTGGCAACGTTAATATTATTTAGGATTTTTAAGACTTCCTCTATAGGAATAGGGTATATATTGCTGAGAACAGTAACCTAATTACTAGTAATATTCAGGTCATTATTATTAGTATAGAAGAACCAATATGGACGGAAGCTAAGATTATACATTAACTACAGAAACCTAAAAACAACCCATATTCTTCGGAAGGCAACTTTAATTCGTATTAAAACCCCTAGAACGTTAACCCCCCACCTAAAGCTACTCTCCCACCTAGAGGTGCTCTCCTACTTAAAGTTGCTCTGCCTCCACCTCCTCCACTCTAGCTAACCGGTGAGCCTTTACCACAAGAAGTTATGAATCTGATAAAGGTATATTCGGACAAAGAGAAGAAGTTTAGAGGAGAACTATATAATATGCTCAAAGCAAAACTATAGGTCTTTTATAACTGTTATAATAAGGTCAGAATTTAACGCTATTAGTACCATCACGCTTTCTCTATTATGTTAAAGGGACGGGCAGCGACATTCTATTATAACTATATTATGGGTAAAAACTATAGCTTTAATATAATGCTTTAGCTTACTAGAGCCTACTTTAAAACTAATAAGAATCGCTAACTTTATATATCTAAATGGCGAGAGACTACGTTTTAAAGAGTTATTACTTCCAACCTAACAAAGACTTGTTTAGAGTGCCTTTAACTACTCTTTAATAAACTCTAGAAAATCTAATATAGCCTTACTAAAACCTACCAAAACGAGAACAGCCTAAGGGACTAGGTTATTTTAGTATACTATAGCATTCCTAAGTGTAACTTGGCGCTATATAAACCTATAGATACGTTTAAAGGAGTATATACTAAGCTACGCTCCGCTATAGGTACTGTAATGCGAACACAAGAATCTTAATAGCTCTATACCAAAAACCCTACTTAAACAAGTATTCCCGACTAACATAATCACAACTGGACTGATTAAATATATGGTAGCTATAGTAGGGAATACAAAAGAGGGTATAATTAACATTAACTATAAGGCAACCGTGGAGGTCCTTATAGAGGTTTATTTTAAAGTAATCGCCAGAAGAAGTGCTATGTTTATAAGAAGCTAAAGTGCTAGTTAACTAAACACTCCCTTAATAAGCAAAAAGAGGCATATAATAAGTTCCGTCAGAGTGTAAGAAACGTTAGAAATTATAAGGTTACTATAGCCTACTTCTAAAGCTTTCTGGTTTAATATAAAGGCGTAGAAGACCTTAAGGGTAAGGTTAATAAGGTTAAACAGCTCCTTATAGATATGGAAATTAAGAACTACTCTCCTAACCAATACTTTATAAAGTATGGTAAGGTAGATGGCACATAAACCGTTACTATTCTTAACGACCAATCTATGCTCTATTCTATCACAAAATCAGATATCTTTAACGAGCCAAAAAAGAGTTCCGCGTTTTCCTTTAACAATAAATACTTGGCGTACGTCTTCTATAGTATTATACCAGATATAGGAGCCGCAGGAGTATCTATAGTAGAAGAATCTTAAGTTCAAGCTCTTTAGTAGCTTAATAGCTCTATTTAAATTAACCAATTAACGGTAGGCCAACATACAATTCGCTTTAGTAAAGGTACTACAATCTCTCTCGGCATAATTAGGGTCCAAACCCCCTTAGGATATATTACTTTCCATATTATTCCTACAAACACTCCGTTTCTATTTTGCATTAAAGATATAGATAAGTTAGGCGTTAGGCTTAACAACCTTAAAAATATACTTATTTAGGGAGACAATTGGGTGCCTATTATACGCAAGTAGGGTTACCCCTAGTTGCTCCTTTATTAACTAGAAAAGAGTGTTGCTTAGAGCCACTTAACTAAGTCAGAATTACATTAACTATACTATTGTTTTGGCTACCTATCTGTTTATTAATTGCTTAGGGTTTTTTAGCAAGCAGGCTATGAAGTTAAGGTTAAGGCAATTAAGCATCTTATAAAGTACTACTATTACTGCCAAATGAACTAGAAGTCCCCTAGCCAATTTAAGTTCACCCTTAAAGATAACTACAACTTTAACTTCTATATTATTATTAACGTTATATATCTTAGCGGTAAGCTAGTACTCTAAGTTATTAACTTCTTAACCTTCTTCCAAGCCGCGCGTTTCTTAAAAGATATATCAGCCAAAAACGCATGGGATACCCTTTAGTTGTACTAGATTAATATCTATTTAGGACCCCCTAATTAAATTATCTATAATATAGGAAAGAACTTCTTATCTATAGAGTTCTAATAATAGATAAAGGCGATAGCAATTAAGGTTAAGAAAGTCCCCGTTAAGGCATATAATAGTATTAGAAAAGTAGAGCGATATCACACACTATTACGCCGCGTATATAAGATTATCTCTTTAGAACTAAAGGACGCTAGCGAAGAACTTACCTTATAAATGGCTGTTAAAGCTATTAACGATTCCGCTAGCCCGGATAGACTCGTACCTATATTGCTAGTCTTTAGCGCCTACCCTTAAATAACTAACAACTCTCCACTATCTCCCTCTATTGTGTAACGAGCCGAGGCTATTTATAAGGCAATAAAGGAGGTGCGACGTCTCTACGCTATACGCCAGGTTAATAACGTACTAGGAATAAGAAATGGCCCAAATACCTTAACTACGCTCGATCTGCCACTCCAGTCTAAAGTACGCGTATAGTATAAAAAGGGAGGATGGTTAGGCCTACACTAACTTATTGTAATTAATAGTTAAACTTGTACTATTTAAATACCTTATAGACCCACTTAATTTTGATTAACTGTTATTAAGCCTTACTATAAAGATAACAATTCTGAGCCTTTATAGGATGCCCTAGAAGATGCCCTAGAGGAGAACTATAATTAACGTGCTCTAGAAGGCGACTACAATCCCAATATAATATTAGTAGATGCGCTATAACTATAACGCGGTAGAGGTCGCCTAAAGGGATTATAAAATCGCCAATATTTTATTAATTTTAAAGAGCAATTTATTGCCGCTATTAAAAATGGAGTTGAGTTATTAATGGCCTTTATAATAGCCAAGGAGAAGGATGACTTTAAACTCGCAAAATAGCTTTAAAAGGAAGGTTATATTATAACTTTAGAAGCTTCTTTCTAAGTATCTAATAAGTAGGAGATCGAGGGTCTTATTATAAAAGAAGTTTTTAAATTTAAGAAGTATAACCCTACTAAGTTTAATAGAGTTCGCATCTTTAAGTTAAGAATAGTTAACGAAATTAAGGGCAAAGCTACTAACGCCCTATTTAAGAAATTAAGGCTTATTATCTAAGGCTACAATAATAATAGCAAGGAGGTGATTCTTATATAGTCTCCTATAATTTAACGAGCTAGTTAGCGAGTTATTATTACACTAGCTCCCTTCTTAATAAAGAATAGAATAGTGGTTTATTTATAAGATATTACTTAAGCCTATACCCAATTAGAGACGCACCTTTAGCGCTTAATATTAGCATACCTTCTAGAGCAAATTCGCTACTAGTATCCTAAAGATACAATCATGGTTGTGCTTAAGCCATTATATGGGATTGTAGAGGTAGGAACTCACTAGTAGGCTACTTACAGTAAGCACTATAAAGAGAAGCTTTTGATAACTACTTCTATATTTAATCCCTACTTCCTCATTATAATTACGGGAACTCTATTTGGAATTATTGGTATATAAACTAATAATATAATTATCTTGGGAGACGACTAATTCTTAGCTCTTAAAGAAGATAAGCTAGTAAAGGCAAATCTTATAGCAAAGCTAAAGGAAAAGCTTAGTTTAACAATACTATTACTCTTTAACAGATGCATCCTCTCCCTAAATGAGGATTCTATTGCTCTGCGCCAGAAGGGTTAAGGTAAGAAGATTAACGTTATTAACGCTAATTCTCTAAAGTAAGAATACGTGGAGTAACGCGTTTATAGAGCTTATGTTACTTCTATCTGTTAACCTAAGGCTTTATTTAATCTCTCTGTTGCCGCCTAATACTAGGAACCAACTAAGGATAACATTCTTACCCTAAATAAACGCCTTTTCTGGTAAATAAACTATCTTAACTGGGGCCTATACTACGTGCCTATTAATCTTCCCACTGCTAAGCTCTTTATATTTATTAATAGATTGTTTGTAAATAATAAAGATTTTAGCTCCTAGCTAGGATATAAGATTATTATTATAAACGAGTTTACTAGAGAGAATGACTTTATAATCCATAGCAATCTTATCTATTAGAGCTTAACTAAGAGTAAGTGCGTTACTTAAAGCGTTCTAGCGTTAGAGATATATGGAATGGTCGGCGGAGTTAACATAGTAATTGCAATTGGAACTACCCTAAAGATAATTATAGATTAACTTAAACTTTCTATTATCCCTATAATCATATACACCGATTTATACTCCCTCTATAAGTGCTTGGTTAAGCTTAGTACTATAAAGGAGAAGCGCCTTATAATTAATATTATAGCACTTTGTTAATCCTACAAACAGCAAAAACTCTTTAAGATTTAATAGATTAACGGTTAAGATAACTTAGTAGACGTAATAATAAAGGCAAACCCAAATAAGGCTCTAGAAACGTTTGTTAACATAAACACTCTATATATATAAGTTAAAGGTTGGGTTAAAAGGGAGTAGGAGTATAATATTCTATAGACCCTAACTTAAACTAGCTAATTAGGATTTTCTATCCCTGGGATAGAAAATCGCTATTGGCTCGCTTACTACTAGCGCCTTGGCGGCCTACCTATCTTTACGTTATCCGCTAAATTCTGCCAACTGTCGCATGTTGTCGTATATTGTTTGGTATTGTTGTATACTGTCTGGTATTGTCGCATCCTGTCTGTTTATATATATATAGATGGCAACCATAAAAAGAAGAGTTGCTAGTGTTGGGAATGAGGCAAGTTGCCGTTATGTGAGGTATATTGCCGTCACGTGTTGACGTGGCCCTAGCGTAGTGAGGAACCTTAAGTTCCTTACCCCTTTCCTCATTCCTATTAAGAATTAAAGAACAACTATTATACTATCTACGAATCGTAGCTACGTGATATCCCCTTGTGTAACCAACACTCTCTAAAAATCTTCATCCCATACTTATTTGTTTATCCTTAAACTAAGTTACTACCCTTTTCTATTGGTTTTTATCTATTATAGGTTCTTAAGTCTTTCTTATCTCTTTCTAAAAATCTTAAGCCTATAGCCTTTTACCTTTATTAAGTGGTAAGCTAGCACTAGCAGTTATCTACTTACTTAATCTTCTTTAGATATTACTTCTTCTATCTTATAAAGTAATAGATGCCATATCTAATGGTGTTATAATACCCGTTACTAAACCTTACTCTATAGCAGTCTTAGTCTTTACTTTTAATATAATATCTTTAAGGTCTATATGCTTCTAATAGGCTGCCTTTATTACCTTATTATCGGTAAATATTTTGCCTAGCTTAAATTTATCGTCTTTAATATTATTATTCATTGCTTAACGTCCGATTTGGATCCCTATTGGGCCCACGCGGACTACTCCTTATATATATATAGGGAGAAAACTCTTTTGAGAAAACCCTGTGATCTGTCTCCCTACCTTTTGGGACTTGCCTATGAGGCGCCTATGAGTTACCTATAGTGCTCTACTACCTTACTTTTTAACCTCCTTAGGAACCACTGCTGCCGTAATAAGCCTACGGACGCGCTAGTATCGCAAACTTTGCTCTACTACTATAGAGTTATTAGGGGGCGCCTATTGCTCGCCCCTTTGCCTTTTATTACCATTTCCTTTGCAACCTA